>Ga0209123_1000629_pt1 | contig 42453 bp, 38 predicted proteins | sample BarGraIncu00431A_FD_184500 | JGI IMG/M metagenome (GOLD analysis project Ga0209123, IMG submission 184500) | Arctic peat soil microbial communities from Barrow, Alaska, USA - Barrow Graham LP Incubations 004-31A (SPAdes) (version 2) | ecosystem: Environmental > Terrestrial > Soil > Wetlands >...
CAAGAATGTTTGCTTGAGGGAATGAAGTGTATATTCAATTACATAGGTGGTGTCCCAATTCGCTTAAAGGCTGATAACATGACAACGGCTGTGGCCAAAGTATTAACTGGTGGAAAACGAGAGTTGTGTGATGGGTTCTCCAGATTCATGCTTCATTATCGTTTCATAGCTGAATTTTGCAATCCAGCTTCCGGAAATGATTATCCCGATGTTTTAGTTATCCCGAAGTTTCTAATTAATAATGCTAAAATGTTCTATTATAGAATAACTAAAGCATTCCCAAGTCAAAAACTTCGGGATAATATAATCTTTACTTTTACTTCAGTCCACAAAGATGAAGCAGCAAATCCTCATTATCTTGCCATACTGAAACTTCTTTTGGAACATCGTCACGTGTATTTGCCTTCTCAAGAGCGGCTTTCAGCATAGAAACATCAGCACTAGCATAAATATTGGTAGTGTTCACGCTTGTATGTCCTAAAAAATCCTTGATATACGAAAGTGGCATTCCCATCTGATATAGGTGCATTGCTCGAGTATGTCGAAATAGGTGAGGAAATACTTTTTCTGGTACTTCAGCACAATCTAGTCTGGCAGATGCACCATAACGTTTTAAAAAACTTGCAACATTATCTGGAGACATTTTACCTATATTTCCTTTAATAACTGTAAAAAACAAAAAGTCTTCATTTATATGAGTTTCTATTGGATGGAAATGCTTCATATACAATTCCAAATGTTTTACAGTTTTTTTCAATAGTGGCACTGCACGTGTCTTTTGACCTTTACCTGTAAGATAGACGCAAGGTACACTATCGTTAAGATGCAGATCTTTCAATCTGAGATCCAAAATTTCCTGTATACGGGCACCTGTATCATACATAAATATCATAAAAAATTTATCGCGAATGCCACGTGTAGTGTTATCAGATGGTTTTTGAAGTAGCGCTGACAATGCTTTTTCTGACATGTAAGGAATGGCCGGAACAGGAGTTCTTTTAAGTGGGATTTTACTAAGCTCCATATATGTCATCATAAGCGATGGATCTTCCTGTGCAGCGTATTTAAATAAAGATTTTAGCGCTGCCAGTCGGTGATTTCTTGTAGAAATACTACATTTCCGACAGCACTGAAGCCAATCTAGGAATTCACTGATTAGTAAATGATTTAGTATATCAAATGTGATTTTTGTAAAAGAAAGGTGCTCTTTTTCCTCAATATAGAGCCGCAAAAGATTAATTGTGTCACGGTAAGCTTTCACAGTGTTTTCACTATAGCATTTACTTTTGGGAAGATAAATCATGAGAAAGTTGCGAACATATTTAAAGAAACGATCGTCATTCTTCATCCGTTACCTCCGGAATCAAATATGAGAATCTATCCTCGGCTACAGAAACCATAAAGGGAAAGAACTCTGGAACTAAATGTAGATAATAATCAGTTTCTATCAAACTAGCATGGCCAAGATACATTGAAAGGTACGGCAAATAAGCATGGATATCCTTACCTTCTTCAACCCACAGATTAAGGCGTCTTACGGAAAATCCATGCCTAAAATCATGTACACGAGGTGAATTACCACTGATAACACTTATCCCTGTCTTATCCCAGATTTCATGAAACGTTAAATCTAAGAAGCTTTTACCATACTGATTACCAATGTTATTAGGAAAAAAATGTGTACGTTTTGGAAAGATGGAATTGACTTTATTATGATAGATTCTACAGAGACTTAAAACATCATGAGACATCATAACATTCCTGTCCTTGTTTCCTTTAGAGTTTAAGATGGTGATTTTACCAGTTTGCAAATCAACATCCTTAACTTGCAATCCAGTTACTTCTGATGAACGCAGTCCACAACAGTATAATAACCTGAATATTACAGGCACCACAAGATGACGAGCGGGCGAAATTGAATTATATTTGCATTGATCTGTAGTTGCAAAAAACACTTGTAATTCTTGCTTCGTAAATATGTGTGGAACATATCGTTCTATTTTACAAGGTATTCCTGACGGTATAATATGTGATTCCAATCCGATACTATTCATATATTTGGCCAATTGACGTATTGGAACAATCCTATTTGATAAAGTTTTTAAATGCTCCTGGGGTTGACGTTCGGCCCAGTGCATTACGATTTGCTGTGTTAACTGAGTTTCTTGTGGATAATATTCATTACAAAACGTATCAAACACTTTCAGTGAGTGTTGAGAATCATCATAGGGAAATCCTATAGAATTTTTTTGTTTAATTAAGTCTTCAATATACCTTTTGAAATTGCTTGAAAAAACATATTTCATTATAGCAAATCCTCCTTAACTACTTCTATTCCATCTAGTCCTAATGCACAGGCACGAAGGTGTTCCAAATCAGTTGATAGATACACCATTGTAGAATTCTTGTTTGCATGCCCAAGTAGGCTTGATATCAGTGGCAACGGTGTTTCAGCTGCAAGTAGCCGGGCTGCTGCTGTATGTCTACAACAATGTGACCCTTTTCGCTCTCCATTAGATTGCCTGATACCGGCTCTTTTCATATAGCGACTCAAAATATGATATATACTAGAGTGACCTGATAATTTAAAATATGGTGCTTGGCTACGTAGAAAAACATACGATTCTTGTGAATCGGGCCTGCCATGCAATACATAATCGATGATTGCATTACCTGTATCAGCTAGCAAAGGAATTGTAAGCGCACGTCCGGTTTTTTGTTGGATAATCTCAATTGTATTTGTTCGCCACTTGATATTCTCCAGTTTCAAATTGACTATATCAACAGCCCTTAAACCAAGCCTCAAAGCAAGTAACAATATAGCGTAGCCGCGTTTACCAGTTACAGTTTTGCGGTCAATTTCTGCAATCATTTTTTCTTCTTCCTTAATAGTAATCATTGGAATTATGGTTGTTTTTCTTCCAAAACCGCTTGGAATTGCGCGGGTTAAATCAATAGATGTAAGTTGCATTGAAGCAGCAAATGTTAGAAATGACCGGAGGGCTGAAAGAACCGTTCCCATACTTGTAGTTTGGTAGAACTTCGATGCGTAAGGTATAAATTGAGTCACATTCGTAAGCTTCAATTCAGATAAATCGTGAAACCCTTCTTGTTCAAGGTAACTCAAAAACTTTTTAGAAACAGATTTTCGCAATTCAATTGTACCTTGTCCATATTCTTTGATTACTAATTGATTAATATAATTATTTGAGATTTGTATATATAGTGGTACTTTAAAGCTGGGTTTGCCCCATGAAGGTACTTTTGTCCATTTAACATTACCATTTTCATAATATTGCAACAGCATATTTGTGGTTTTTCGAATGAGTTTAAATTTCCATTCTGCCAATGTTCCGATTTCGTACATTTGGTGAGATTCCATTATATATCGATTAGCTAGCCTATTTGAAAATTGCGTGCTTTTATGTTTTGCAAAATAATCACAAAGTTTTCTCCAACCGTAGTCGAACTGCCATTGTGTTGACTTGCTGTGTTTAAGGAATTTGATTGACTCTCGCGTTTTATCAATCAAATCGTCTAGAAATATTTTTTCCATTATAGTTAACCTCCATAATCTATTCCAGATGTATATCTGGTGATATAATCAAGGATGTCCAATTTGAGGATATTAATTACTAGAATTTGTTATCCCGAAGTTTTTAATTCATATATGCTGTATTTTCATGATTTATAGTAAACTTCGGGATAACTGAATTATCGGGATAATCATTCCCACTATTCGGATTGCAGAAATTACTTTGAAAACCATGGTGCATCATAAACCTTATAAATCCATTTGTTAAATCACGCTTCCCATATTCTCTAATTCTTTTAACCGCCGTGGACATATTATCAAACCATATAGCTATTGGAACTCCTCCGACATGTTCAAATATTGCCTTCATACCTTCTAATAGGCACTCTTGATTTTGACTTTTAAAGAGTTGTGTATATCCCCCATTACTATGTGGATAGGATATATTAAAGTAGTTACCATCATATGTGATACCGTTTTCAATGAAACGTGCTTCTCCGAAGTCAGCCTGAGCCTCACCTGGTGGGTGCTCTAGTGGAAGAAATCCGTCGGTATAAATTACTAATTCTTTTCTTAGCTTCGCAACAAACTTTCTGACAGATCTTTCGTGAGCATTAAATTCATTAGGATAGAGTTCTTCTAATCGATCATGTATTCTTTTTGATGTATGTTGTTGTTTATGCGGAGCATTCTTATCTTCAGTAAGCCATTTCAAGATAATTTCTCGATAGGGTGATAATTTGCCTTCACGTTTTTGTTTAGTGGGCTTTTCAAGGTTAAAATCTTCTTTATTTAGGTATCTTTTAATTGTAGAAAAATCATGGCCAGTAATTTTAGCAATTTTTCTTATACTTTTCCCTTCAAATTTCCTCATATATTTGATATTATATATTTGTTCCATTGTTAGCATCCCCTTGTTCTCCTTTTCAGTTTCGTCACTAAAAAGGATATTATATTTTGTGGGTGCTGGCAATGGAATTTTTCCATTTTATGCTTGGATTTTTAAGGGCCGGTCTGTATGGTTTTTATTATACCAAAAACATCAGATAGATACTCCGAACTTTATGGGTTGATATTTAAGACAGAAAAATAGCACCAGCAGTTATGCCAGTGCTTTCAATATCAGTTAGTTAATCATCAGAACTGGTCTTAAAATTGCAGCACCTTCGATAGAAACCTTATTTCTTATTCAGTTTTTTAATTTTCAATTTAATTTCTGATGGCACTTATTTAGAACTACTCTTCCCTCAATAAATTTAATTGAAGTAATCTTATTCGAGTAGCTTCTTTAGAAACATTAAAAACGCTAGTAAGTTTACTAATCATGTATCTGTAATTCTTAATATTGCACAACTGAGAATCCCTGTATAAATATGCTTTATTATTAATTCCAAGTAAATTTAATGTATTTAGAAATTCATTTGTAAAAGTTTTTTTAGGCATGAGCAATGCACCACCTAAGTAATTTGCCTGCCACTCCATTCTTTTATCATTTGCAATATTGTCTTGATGATCTTCACTATACTTATCATTAAATATTTCTTCTGAATCTGATATTGCTGGTTTATATGAATCTTGTAAAAAAACATTCCTATGTAAAATCCAATGTGCAGACTCGTGAGCACACGTAAACCGAAACCTACCTATCCCTTTATTGTTATCACTTAACTCGCTGTCAATTATTACAGATGGCTCAGAAATGTTTAAATACTGTTTTGTACTTTTAGAGATATTATATATTGTGATTTGTGTAGGTTTAAAAACCATGTATCCCAAAATATCTCCATCTACTGAAATAGGCAAAAACTTTAATTCAAGTTTCAGGTGTCTTTCTATAAAATCATTAATCGTTGTTTCACTTGGTGTTATAATCAACATTGGATTATATACCTCCAAATGTGCTTCTGCTATTTGTTCAAGCTTATCCTTTGTACGATATGGGAAAATACTGTCTTTATATATCATCTTTTATACCTCTATCTACTATTTAATTCTTTTTTACCCTTCTTGCGGCTATTTGAACTTGATGGTCTGAACCGGAATACTCAACAATTTTAGCTTTAATTTTTAATTTTTTAAGTGATTTCACTTCTATCTCTGAAAGTTTTAACACTTCAGCTATTTTTTCTATAACTACTTTTTCTGGCTTTACAATTCCTTCTTCAATTTTCGTATATTCAGATGATTTTACATCTTGAAGGAATTTTAACATATCTGTTACAGTTATACCTTTATTTTTCCTTTTCTGTTTTATAAATTCTCCAAATGATGTCACACTATCTTCTTCACCATTTTGTTTAAATGCTTCCTGAGAAATTGACTGCCTCAGAAGTTCACTGTCTTTTTCAGATTGCTCAATATTTTTCTGAAGTTCATCACACAATGTCATTAGTTGGTCTACCTTTTGTACTATACGTAGTTGTTCAGAAATAGGTGGTAATGGTATTAAAAATCTTGATAGCTTAAACATGCTTAAGCCTTCACGTGACACACCTACTTGAACATTCATTATCATTTTTTGAATATAATTTGATATAATACAGTAATGAATGTAACCTCTTAATTTGTCTTCAAGCAATCGAATTATTAAAACATGTTGATTTACATTGCCTATATCGAAATCATCATCTACTATACAACAACGCCCAATAGAGCCTCCAGTTATGTTCAATAATATATCCTTTCCCTTAACTATGCTACCATTCATTTTTTCGTTAGTCATTTCCTCAATACACGCTATACCACCTAATCTTAACCCCTCATTATATACATTTTGAGAACGAATAAACTTTATACCTTCACTTTTATATACAGCTTGACCACCTGTTGGAGTACTCCCCGCACCAATTTTAGAACACATTTCCCCTAATCTCACCCATTCCCATCCTTTAGGCAATTCATATGGAATTTCTTCTACAGTAATAGATGATAGTGGTTTTCCTTTTTTCAGTTTTCCTCCATTTATAAGTTTTTCCTTTTCTTCTTTTATTCTCTTCAAGAGCACACTAACTGGCTCATCATTTGGGCTTTGTGGTACAAGTTTTCCTTGGATTGCCTTATTTAAAATTTCCTTTCTTGTTATATTTATAGTTTTTAGTAATTCATCCTTATTATTGGCAAGTTCTTTTATGAGAGTAAATAATTCGTCTGCTTTTTCTACTATTCGCAGTTGCTCGTTTAATGGTGGTATGCCTACAACTAAATTACTTATATAATCTCTTTTTACTCTTTGTTGACCAGCAGTACCTGTATATGTTGCTACTCCATCCTTAATGAATTTTTCTGTTTTACAAATATCTAATATATACTTTGGAATTATTGATTTATTAATACATCTTATTACATTTATTTCGGTTGTTCCAGCACCTACTCCATTAACTAAATTTTTCATGATAGCAGACTTTCTATTTTCAAAACATGGTGTTATTTTAGCAACAACAACATCATTTTCAGCAAAATGTGTAAATCCAGTTTTAATTTCTTCCCATAACTTTACTTCGTAGGTATGTTTATTATCGAAACCACCATCTATTAATTTCATCGGTACAAATGACGCTTGTTCCTTATCACTAACCGAATTTCTAGGATTTATTATACAACAATCCCCCAATCTTGACCATTCCCATCCTTTAGGCAACCCATAAGGAACTTCTTCCTCAGTAATAGGTGATAGCGCCTTTACTTTTTTCAGTTCCCCTTTTTTTATAAGTTTTTCCTTTTCTTCTTTTATTCTCTTCAATATCATGCTAGCTGGTTCATCATTTGAATTTTGTGGTACAAGTTTTCCTTGTACTGCAAGTTGAAGAATCTTGTCCCTTAAAATTTCAGTATTCATAGGCTTATTCTTCAACCCCTTCAAGCATATCTTTTATTTTTCCTATCAACATATCTATATTTCGGGATTTCTTACCCATTATATTTAATAATTCACCCAAACTATATTCAATATCTTCATTTTCAGTATTTGGATTTTTAAAATCTAAATTGTAATTTGCTTTTTTTATTTCTTCAATTGTAACCGTATAAGCGTTGACATCCTCATTATCTCTATTATCCCACCAGTTTTTAACACACTCAATGTTATTCATTTTAAATTGTTTATTTTTTGTAAATCCATTTTTAAGTCCCTGGGCTAATGGTACTTGATAGTAATCTATCTTTTCTGTTGACTTCCCTTTATCTAAGAACAACAAATTAGTTGAAATACTTGTGTATGGTGCAAATACGCCATTAGGAAGTCTTACAATTGTATGTAAATTAAATTCTTTGAGAAGTTTTTCTTTTATTTTCGCTTTTACACCTTCGCCAAATAAGAAACCATCTGGAAGCACAATAGCAGCTCTACCTTTATCCTTTAACATATACATAAGTAGCACCATAAAAAGGTCTGCGGTTTCTTTGGTTTGAAATTGATGTGGGAAATTCACTTGAACTCCGTCTTCTTCAATTCCACCAAAAGGAGGATTAGTTAATATTATATCAACTTTGTCCTTTAGTTTATAATCTCTTATATTTTTTGTTAAGGAGTTATCATGCCTTATTTTAGGTTCATCAATATCGTGAAGTATTAAATTCGTTATGGCAAGCATATGTGGTAGGGGTTTTTTTTCTATGCCAAGTATTGCTTCTTGAAGGATTCTTTCATCTTCAATATTTTTTATTTGTTTTCTCAAATGTTCTATTGCACAAACAAGAAATCCACCTGTTCCACAAGCAAAATCAAGGACTTTTTCTCCAAGTTTAGGATTAACCATTTCTACCATAAACTGAGTTACTGTTCTTGGAGTATAGTACTCTCCTGAATTTCCTGCACTTTGTAAATCTTTTAAAATGCTTTCATATATTTCATTGAAAAAATGCCTATCCTCTCCTGTAGTAAAATCTAATTCATTAAGCTTATTTATAACTTGTCTCATAAGAGTTCCAGATTTCATATAATTATAGGAATCTTCGAATACTTCTTTCACAATTAATGTTTTTGCATTGCTATTTTCATCTATTATTATTTCTTTTAGTTCTTTAAATAGTTGATTATTTATAAAATCTAATAAGTCATCTCCTGTAATCCCTTCATCATTAGTTGCCCAATCTCTCCATCTTAGACCTTCAGGAATTATTTTAGTATAATCAGTAGTCATAAGTTCCCATTCTTCTTCTTTTACGTCAAATACTTTTAAAAATAACATCCAAACAAGCTGAGATATTCTCTGGGCATCTCCATCCACCCCAGCGTCTTGACGCATTATATCTTGTACTGATTTAACTATTGTTGTAACTGAAACTGACATATAGGTATCTCCCTTCACTATGCTGTATATATTTCTTCCTCAAGTTCTTTAATTGCTGTTAAGTATTTAGCTTTCCCTCCAAATCTCCTTACAATTTCAATAGGTGAACCATACTTTATAAAATCTGGAATCTTTAATATTTCCATATTTTCAAGGTTCTCTAAGCCTTCATCTGCATATTTCTCAAGTAATGCCTCTAAAACTTCTCTTGCACTATCCTCATACTTTGTAAAGTAATTTCTCTTTTTAACATTATTAGCTCTCTCTTTTCTTGTTAATGGTGTTTTATCAAAAGCCACATGGCATATCAAATCAAATGGGTCTAAATCTTTTCCCACTTCATCCTTAAGCTCATCAAATAAAATTCCATTCTTTTCAAGCTCTGCAACTATAGCTTTCTTTTGGTCTGCTTCTTTCCACCTATTTAAAAAATCATCAAGCGACTTAAATTCCTTTTGTACATTTTTCTTTGTATAATCTACTAAGGTTTCAGTAATAAGTTTACCATCTTTATCGTAATAGTAAACCCTTTCATTGAGTACTTTAACTAAAACATCATTAATATAGTACTTTGAGGGCTCTTCATTAATATCCCCACCACCAATTATTTCAGTTGTACCAGTTTCCTCACCATCAAAATCTCCTTGGTTTTCACCGTTATCTCCAAAATCTTCTGGTGTTTCATCATCTTCAATTGGGATCTCATCATCTGTAACCTTTACAACTATTGGATAATCATTAAAAGATGGGTCAGCAAATGTTTTAGTAGCTCCTGTGAAATCAATTATTGTGAAATATAGTTTCCCATATTCTTCTACTATCCTTGTACCTCTGCCTATTATTTGTTTGAATTCAATTGGGCTATTTATATTTGAACACAGGATTATAAACTGACAGGTTTGTGTATCTACTCCTGTAGTCATTAATTTACTTGTGGTAACCAAAACAGGATATGGGGATTCTGGTGCAATAAAATTTTCAATTTCTGCTTTACCTTCCTCATTATCTCCTGTTATTTGCATAACGTACTTAGAATTTTGTGCTACAAGGTCTGCATTTTCATTTATAAGTGCCTTCCTCATTCTCTCTGCATGATTGATATCTACACAAAAAAATATACTTTTCGCTAATCTAGAATTATTTTGTTTTAAATAATTAGATACCTTTTTTGCCATTGCTTCTGTCCTATTTTCTATCACAAGTTTCTTCTCATAATCCTTTATATTATATTCTCTGTCTTTTATCTCAAATCCATATTTATCTTTTTTACCCTTTTCGGGTCTATAACCTTCTACATCTATATCAAGAAGTACTCTTATAACTTTATATGGAGCTAAAAACCCATCTTCTATACCTTGTGCTAATGAATATGTATAAATCGACTCTCCAAAGTATTCTGTATTTGAAATGTCCTTTGTTTCCTTTGGAGTTGCAGTAAGACCAATCTTAGTTGCAGAGCCGAAATAATCAAGAACCTCTCGCCAAGCTGAATCTTCCCTAGCACTTCCTCTATGACATTCATCTATAATAATAAGGTCAAAGAAATCCTTAGAAAATTGTTCATATATACTCTCTCTCAAATCATCTCCTGTAAGACTTTGATATAATGCAAAATAAATTTGATGTGCTTTAGATACATTATTTCTGTTTATCTTTGTCATTATATCTACACCAAAAGGTTTAAAATCATTTGTTCTTGTTTGGTCAACTATTATATTTCTATCAGCTAAATATAAAACTCTTTTCTTTATTTTAGACTTCCACAGTATCCATATTATTTGAAACGCTGTATATGTCTTTCCTGTCCCAGTCGCCATTACAAGAATTATTTTATTTTGTCCTTTAGCAACTGCTTCAACAGTTCTATTTATAGCAATTCTCTGATAATATCTTGGTTTTTTTCCATCCTTTTCAAAATAATAATCCGCTGTCACCACTTGCTCTTCAGTATCATTTAACCCTTTCCATATTTTATATCTATTCCACAGTTCTTGTGGTGACGGAAATGAATTTAAAGGTAGCTCTTTCTCCAACATTCCACTTTTAATAGTCTTGTCATGTTCTAAAAAGCCATCTCCATTACTCGAATAAACAAATGGCACATCTAATGAATTAGCATAACCAAGTGCCTGTTGCATACCTGCTTCAATCGAATGTTTATTATCCTTTGCTTCAATTATAGCAATAGGTATATTCGGCTTATAGTAAAGAATAATATCTACCCTTTTTCTATCTCCTCTCGTACAAGCTTTTTTCTAACAATAATTCTTCCATCTGTATATGTAACTTCTTCTCTTATTTGCTTTTTCAAATCCCACCCAGCATTTACTATAGCAGGAGTTATATATTTTGAAATAATATCTCTCTCAGATAATTGCTTTTTATCCATATTGATTCCCCCCATAAGCTCTAAAAAATTCCCCATATTAATATTTTAATCTTTATTTGAAAATATTACAATATTTATAGGATTACCTTATATACTGTAACAATCGGTTGATGACTTTAACCTATTCTTTAACCTATTGATAACACTACATCAGTTAAGTTATATACCGGAAATATCCCATTATCTCACCAATAAATATAATCTGTTTACAACCCAGTCGTTGCAATATTCTCTGTGTTTAGGCATATTGTAAACCCCATGGTTAGTATCTTTAAACAATCTTAAAACAGTATTTTTATATGCGAGAGAATGGCTAATAGTTTAACTTTTAGCTAAGAAGTACTGTAGTAGCAAAGCTTTATGTCATCAACCGTTATCTACCGTATATAAAGGATTACCGATATAATAAACATTGATTTTTATATACAAAATTACAAAAGTCAAACAACTATTAATAACATTATGTTACAAACACTCTTCTTTACCTAAATAAATATTGAAGACAAAGGAATAAATAAATTTAAGTATGATAAACAAACACACGAGGAACAATACAGTATTGAGCGTTTATGAGATAGGTTAGTTAAATTAAATAGACTTTGTTGTTATGAAAAAACTACAGTCTTAGGGTAAACTGCCTCCTTTCCAAATTCATTAAGCATACTCTGCTGAAAAAAGGTGTATAAAAAAACATAAGTCAAGCTTAAATGACTTATTTAAAATCCATAGATATAAGAAGATTTATAATATTTTTATAATTTAAAAAAATAACAACTTTTCAACTTTTACAATGAGAGTGTGTATTATACATAAAGGTACAATAATAGTATTCGAAAAACCATATTGTAAGATCCATAACATAAAATTACTGTTTATATGTAGTAGAAACAAAACCCAATCCTTGAACCTTTCACTTATATTCTATATCCTACATTCAAATTGTCCATGTATAAAGTTCAGCTATCCTATTTCTAATCTAATTAAATTAAGGCATAAGAAAACCCCCCAACCAATTATTACTTAGTCGAGGGTTTCACTGGTGGGGGCAAAGTACAGTGGGTAAAGTCCACTAAAATCAGATGCAAGCATAACCATGACATTGTTGTGTATAAAAATCAATTAATTAAATATTTCATAATGCTTTTCTTATAATTTCTTTGAGAGTTGCAAATGTTTCTAAATGAATTACCCAGCTTGATTTTTCAAAATATTGATTAACATAGCAGCTATCAATAAAATTTTTAGTTACTTCTATAAAATTATTATAAATTAATTCTTTTTGATTACAACTTTTATTATAAGCTATGTAAAACAATTCTTGAAATAAGTTTAAACTTTCATGTTTTTTGTATAAAAAAACATTTGCTTCTATATCCTTGTAATCTATATTTATAATTTTATTTATTACTTCTCTTCTATTTGAAATGATTTTATTAATAACATTCTCTTTTATATATTCCATATAAGATAACTCCTATTTAAGCTTTATATACTATATGAAATATATTGTATATTTATGATTTAAATCTTCAATGCCTATTCATTATACTTCTCACTTCTCTTTTCGAATGCAGGCATAGTACCTTCTAAAACATCTATTATATGTTTTTTCATTTTTGTAGATTCCATACTATCATACGTATATCGAATTTGTAAATTTTCTTTATCCATATCGCTATAAATAACTTGTTCCGAATCACAAGCTACTGCTATATTAGGGTTATGCGTAACTATTATTATTTGCCTTTGAGCTTTTGCTTTAATTATGTATTGAACTAATCTATTAAAAATAGACTGATTATCCAAATTGTCTTCTGGTTGATCTATTATTAAAGGACAATTTTCTTTATCTAATAATAAATAGAAAACTAATAGCAATAATCCTCGCTCTCCCGGTGATAACTTACCTAACAGTTTCTCCCCTAATTTTAGTTGATAATTTGTCTTTATATAATCTAGCCCATATAAATTATTAAAAAATTGTAGCTTGTCTATAAACACCTTACTATAATCTGAAGCAGAATTTTTCAATTCATTTTCCATTTTTTCGAGAGAGTCATATATACTATTAAATTCATCTATTTTTATCGTTTCCATTAATAAAGATAAATTTTCTTTAGCCTGTTCTTTTCCTCGAAAAATACTTTTTATATTTTGATTAATATGATTAAATAATTCTCTTTCCATTGAATTAATTTCTAAATTAAAATTAATTTCTATATTAGGTTTCTCCGACTTTTTCATATCTAATTCACTTATTGCATTATTTATATATGAATACTTTTGTGCATATTTTTCTACAATGCTTTTTTTAAACAAATAAATTTCTTTACATACTGATTTTCTGGAACAAAATAATTCATTTAATTCTAAAGGTATATCTTCTAGTAATACTCTAATTTCTTCCTTTGTTTTTACTACTTCCTCGGATATTTTAGAACATTTAGCCCTCCATCTTATTGAGTTTTGTAAATATTTTTGATGATTACTCTCTGCTATTGACAACTTACTTGTTAAATCTTTGACCTTTTGTTTTAACTCTTTTAATTTCAGCACTAATGTACCATCTTTTTTATCAATCTCAATAGTGCTTGTTTCTAATTTTATATTATTTATCTGCTTTTTAACTTCATCCTTTAATGTCAATAATTTTTCATTATTGATATCTAATTTTACTATTACCGTTTCTTTAACTCCATTATTTAATAAATTAGTATTTATTTTACTTGTCCATTCTGCAATACTACTCTTTGTTTTTTGTATTTGCTCAAAGGTATTGTCTATAGTGTATTGTTTTTTACTTAGATTCTCCAAATCACACTTCTTGATTTCCAATTCTTTTTTTAAATCCTCAATTCCAACACTAAGTGTATTTAATGTTACCTCCACTTGTGGATCTATATTAGGTCTTACAACATTTTCAGGGCTATTCTTAATCTCTAATTCCAATTGTTTATTATAATCAATTAACTTTTTAGATAAAATTTGTTTTTCACTCTCTGCAATTTTATTTTCTCTATCTATAATTTCATTATTTATATCCTTTAACTTTTTCTGATTTAAGTCTATATCAGTAATTATATTGCTTGTTAAATATTTCATTAAATTATTTAAAGAATCCAATCCTAATTTTTCTTCTTGTGGCAGATAATCAAAAATCAGTCTTTCTATTTCGTCATGAAATCCTTCTTTTAAATCATTACACACATATTCAATATATTGTTGAGGTAGATATTTAACTTTCTCTAATAATGAGTTATTATCTGTTGGGAATAATAATTTTTCTTCTTCTACACCATTCTTCCACTTTAGCGTTATCTCATAATTTTTACCTAAATAATCTGGTTTTTGATTAAACTTTTCTTTGCTTAAAAACGAATATCTACTACTATGTGTATTTCCGGCATGCCCAATTATATCTGCTAATGCGCTTTTACCATTTCCTTTATTGCCTATAATTGTAACTAAATCACTGCTTAGTGGTATTTCATTGTTGAACCATTTGTCTGAGGCATCTACTCCCTTTATTTTAATACAATCTATAAATTTATTCTTATTATCGTCAACAATTTTCTTTTTAGGTGGTATCTCTCCCACAAAAAATCTTAATTCTGGTTCTTTAATTGCTTGAAGTAGACCATCATATGTGGTGTCACCTTTTATCCATTGATTCTCTCTTGTAATATAGTTCCTTGGATCATGATTATCAGAACAAATTATCATTGGCTTTCTTTTTATAAAGTTAAAAACAGTTTTGTTATAAGTATTTATATCTTTTATTCTACCAATTTCAAAAATATCAGCGAATTCTGAAATTTCCATTTTAATAGCCATATTAACCTCTAGCGAATTTGTTATTCCATCATCAATTCCTTTTTCTTTTTTACCAGCATGAACGCTAACTATGCCACTATTACTTTTAGCAAATTCAATAATATCTTTGTAGTCCCAATAAATTCTTTCATTGCTTTCTTTATTATTTGCCTTTTCATCTTTCATAATTATATCAAATTTAGTTGCAAGCTTATCCAAGTCTCGATTAGGAAAAATTATAATCACATGTAAGTTTGAAGTACCTTTATCACACCTTAGTTCTACCCCTGGAAAAATTGTAATTTCGGGTGCTAATAATTCTAATTTTTTTATTCTTTCAGAATCTATCAAAAAATGATCTGTAATAGCAACAACTGATAATTTCTTTTCTCTCCAAGACTTAACTAATAATTCATCACTATCATTTGCTTTGTATTTATAATCATATGATGATGCTGTATGTACATGTAAATCCCACCTTCTCCATTCTGATCCTCTACTCATATATATACCACCTCTTAAATTCATTTACCACCACAATTATACATCATTTCCTTATATTTCACACATCTATGCTTAATGAATTATTTCATATTATCCAAAGTACTTTATTGCATACCATATTTTACTGTTTTTCTTTGTTAATTATCCCAGGCATTTTAAACAGATGCTTTATACTAAAATTCAATAAATATTAAGTCCCAATCTACCTTTAGCATCATTACAAACCCTTATACACATTATTATGAGGGCTGAGGCATATACTTAACTGACAATACTTCTACACCAATTGAAAAGAATAATCTTCTTTGCAAATGATTTAATCTTATAGAAATCATAATCTTTTAACATAGTAAAAACCACGTTGAATATTTCAACGTGATCTTTATAAACAATTACTTTATCAACATAATTTTGAATGAACTTTTTACATTTTGACAAACTGCGCTCTTTTACAAAACCTCTAAGCATTGAAAACAAGTTAGTTACCAACTCTCCTGTAATTAGACAATTATATTAAGAATTACATTGTACTTATTTAATATAACGGATGTAATCTATTGTTCAAAAATTGAAACTTAATGAAAACTTTTATTGCTAACTATGCCAATAATGTGCTTTTCTTACTGCATCATTAATTTCTAACGTGATAGCATCTTTTATTTCCCCCATGTTTGCTATATAATCATATCCATCCATTAAAATCATGTTTTTAATTTCAATACCTGTTAAATAATCAACAAAATATAAAATTCGTTCTTTTCTAATATCCATTCTCTTCGGAATAGAAGTCTCCATTTCAATAGATATAGTATAATTTAAAAGTGTTTCCCAATCTTCATCATCATCAATTGCAGTATCATACATGCAAGATTCCATATAAACTAAGCGCTTGGATAGATATTTTATATAGTAACCTCCTCTTCTTGTTATCACAATAGTCGAGTCAATAATTATATCTTCAGTAATAATATTTTTTAACAAACCATTGTGAGAAAGATCATTGAGGCAGTCAATAATCTGCTTTCCCGATATTCCAATTTTTGTGAATATCTCAACAAGCTCTGAAACTGGTACCTCCTTATTAGATTCACTCTTTGCTGAAGTCCAAAGGTATTTAACTATATAAAGTCTTAATAACCTAGCGTTTTTAGATCCAATTCTTGAGTCAAACAAATTAATACATTCTGCTTTATCTTCTTTATAATTTTTCCATTGCCCTAAGATTGATCCCTTAAATACTTCATGAAATGGGAAAGTATATTCATGGTTTCCATCAAGGTAGCTCTTAATTGCTCGATTTGCTTGGATATGGCCAGAAGTTAAAAAATTCGTAACCAATGCTAATCCTTTTCTTATATTATTATCAGCAATTGCATCGATAAAGTCTCCAGCTTTACCTGATAAAATACTTTTTTGGACAATATCAAAGAAAACACTAAGATCAGGAACATTAATTTTAATACCATTTCCTGATATTATCTGTGCAGATTTTTTTTCTAGTATTTTCTTTGAATATGAAATTCTGTTGGATAATACAGCTTTAAATGGCGGTGGATCCAACCAAAGTTTTTTTAGTTCATATGCATCAAAAGCTGAATCATTCCTATGCTTGACAAATGTACGGTCTCTTAATGATACTATAATATTACAATATATTCTTTTTGATAAAGCTACTCCTTCAGAAAATACTAAAGTTTCTAATTTTTCATCTTCATAAAGGTCTATATTATCAAGCACAACCATACAAAGATTGTTCTTTGCAATATATTTATACACCTTGTCAATATATGGTTCTACTTTGTCATAATCTTTTTTTATATATTCTATTATTAGTTTATTGAACTCCTTTTTATCTGATATATACATAGGTGCAAACGGTCCCCTAGCAAGACCAGCTATTTCTTCTTCATAGGCAGGTTCTATAACACTTTTATAATCAGTTGAATTATACTCATGATCAGCTAACAAATACTTCATTAATTCATTATATATGAATTTTCTTGGGTCCCCTCCCTTACCCATGGCCTCAAAATCAATATAAATCCAATAAGCCTTTTTATCTTTTAATACCTTATCACCTGATACCAATTCAAAATGCTTTAAATATGTCGACTTTCCAGCACCAACTTGACCAATAATAAGTGTTACTGGTGGAGCAAAACTAGGAATACTATTTTCTACAATTTTTTTTAGTGAAGAGGCTGATTTACTAGTATCTATTCTTCGAGCTGGAACAATATTCGTTGACTTTGAATCAGCAAGGTGTATTCCTAATGTTGCATCAAATTTTATTCTACCTTGAGTTGTTACAAAGCATTTTTCTAATTGCTCTTTATTACTCAAAATTGATTCTGCATATAATGCAGTGTTGAGCGCAGGAGTTATGTAATCTGCAATATTATTACGATCAACTCTAGCGTCTGAATTTCTAACTTCAAATATTAATCTTCTTTCTGGTACTAGGGGCTTTTCTCCATTTATTGAACTTAAGCTACCCTCATCTACGTTTGCACTATTAAATAATTGGAATAAACGCTCCGCATCACTATCTATTGAGAAAGGGAAAAAAAGCGTAGCATAAATTTCATCTCTATTATTACCTAATGGATAACAGCACCAACATAATCCATTAGTAACAACAATAAAATTAGCACCTTTATTTTCAGCATATGTTTCTGCTTGTTTTATAGCTTCAGATATCTCACCCGTACCAATCACTTGTCCAGTTAACTTTAGTTGTTTTCTTGCTGTTGGTGATGGGAAAACAGCGCCTATTTTTTTTGCTTCGATAATGATTAAACAGTCATTAGCTCTTAATATGTAGTCAACAAAGCCTATTCTTTCACCAACATCACGTTCTTCTACCTCAATCTGACCATAGCTCCAAAGAAGTACTTCTCTTATTATTCTATCAATAATATGGAATCGTGTTTGAGCTTCATTAGTTAAAGAAAGGTCTTTAGTTTTTACAATGTTTTTAATATCATCGAATGTCTCTGATACTTCTCCCCAATCCTTGTTCTTTTTATAATCCAAATTTCTCACTTCCTCAACTTATATTTAACTCCCTTTTCAAATAGTTTACTTTTACAATCTTTCACAACTTATTTTTATTTCTACTATATTATTATTTGATAATAATTGAATATACATAGTACATTCTTCATGTTTTATAGTAATTCCTTCTTTTATTTACAATATTTAATACCTCGATTATATTTTATTTTTGCTCTATTCTGTTTATATGCCCTTCTTATTTTAACTCAGTTATTATACATCTACTTCTTAAGGTCAACCCCTATTAAAGTCTACATAAATTCAACTAAAAAGTTTCTGTTATTTACTTATTAAAGTAAATTAAATTAAATCAATATCAGTTTATAAATACTATGAGGGTATCTCAAATAATTATATTCTAGTCTATGGCAAAATTTCATTACAGTTAAAGACATACCAGATATCATAGCTTTTCTCATGCTATAAGCATTTTCTGTCTTTTCACTTTGTGGATAAAAAAATAAGAAGTAAATAATTAACTTACACACAGTAGATCCGATATTAAGCTTTTCATTTCCATATAATAAAAAAAAGGCAGAAATTTTCAATCATTTTCGGATTGAAATTTCTGTCTTTAAATATAACTTTTTTATTGCGAGTTTGTCTGTATATTATACTAATTATTATTAATAAATGTTGTATGACAAACTATATTATTCTCATTATGACATTATTAATTATAATTTGTGACAACAGTTATTATAACTCACAACAGCTTTTAATATAATCTTTTTACCTTATTCTACAGTTACAGATTTTGCTAAATTTCTTGGCTTATCAACATCGCAGCCCTTTTGAATTGCCATGTAATAAGCTAATAATTGTAGTGGAATCACTGAAATTACTGGTGCTAATATATCCATTACTTTTGGTATATAAGTTACGGAATAAACCGATTTTTCAATTTCAGTGTGACCAACTGGTGCGAAAGCAAATACTTTTGCGCCTCTAGTTGCAAGTTCCTTTATATTGCTTACCATCTTACCAAATAGTTCTTCTTGAGTTGCCATTGCTATAACTATAGTTCCTTCTTCCATAAGTGCTATTGCGCCATGTTTTAATTCTCCTGCGGCATATGCATCTGAGTGGATATAAGATACTTCTTTAAGTTTTAATGAACCTTCAAGTGCAACTGCATAGTCAAGCCCACGTCCTATAAAGAACATATCTTTATGCATGTAAGTTTTAGCTGTAAACTTTTGTAACGTTTCTTTGTCTTTCAGCATTTCCTCTGCTTTTTCTGGAAGTTCTAGCATTGCAACTTTTATTTCTTCAATTTCATCCATACTCATAGTTTCTTTATTCTGAGCAAAGAATAGAGCGATTATATACATTGCGATAAGCTGAGTTGCATAAGCTTTAGTAGATGCAACTGCTATTTCTGGTCCTGCCCATGTATATAGTACATCATCTGCTTCTCTTGAGGCCGCACTACCTACAACATTAGTTACAGCAATTACTCTTGCACCCTTTGTCTTTGCAAGCCTTAAAGCTGACATCGTATCTGCAGTTTCTCCTGATTGACTAATAACTATCATCAATGTATTTTTATCAATTATTGGATCTCTATATTTAAACTCAGAAGCTATATCTAGTTCTACTGGTATTCTTGCGAGTTTCTCTATAACATATTTACCTACAACTCCTGCGTGGTATGCAGTTCCACATGCAACTATATATATTTTATTTAAATTTTTAATTTGTTCTTTAGTTATATTTATGTCATCAAGAGTAATTGGCTGTCCTAAAACTATTCTTGAAGTCATTGTATCTCTGATTGCTTTTGGCTGTTCATGGATTTCTTTTATCATAAAGTGCTCAAATCCACCTTTTTCAGCTGCAGCTGCATCCCAAGTTACATGGAAGACTTCTTTATCTATAACTGAACCATCCATAGTAAGAAGTTTTATACCATCATTTGAGATAACAACAAATTCATTATCTTCTAATAAATATATTTCTCTTGTATGATTTAATACTGCTGGTATATCTGATGCTACATAAAATTCATTTTCTCCAAGTCCTACTATTAATGGACTATCTTTTCTTACTGCTACTAATTTATCTGGTTCATCACTACATAATACAGCTATTGCATAACTACCTTCCAATTTAGTAGTAGCCTTCATTACCGCATCAACTATATCACCTTTATAATAGTAATCTACAAGGTGTGGTATAACCTCTGTATCAGTCTCTGATGTAAATTTATATCCTTTTTCCATTAACCATTCTCTTAAATGAATATAATTCTCTATAATTCCATTATGAACTATACTAATAGTTCCTTTTTCATTAGTATGTGGGTGAGAATTTTCATCTGATGGTTTACCATGAGTTGCCCATCTTGTATGTCCTATTCCAACATTTCCTTTTAGCGTCTCTTTTAATAACTGTGCTTCTAAATTTGCAAGTCTTCCTTTGCATTTAGTAACATTTAAAACTCCATTATCTATAACTGCGATTCCTGCTGAATCATATCCTCTATATTCTAATTTTCTAAGACCCTCCACCAATATTGGTGTAGCCTGTTTACTTCCAAAATATCCAACTATTCCGCACATATACATCTTCCTCTCAAATTTAAAATTTTGCAAAACTCAATTAAGCATACTCTCTTTCATTATTTTAAAAATATAGTATTTTGCAGTCGTCCTATACATAATATTTATACATGGAACAACTTGTACTATACAATTATAAAAATAATGGAAATATACCCATTAGCTTTTAACATTTATAAAGGTTTTAACACCAGATTGATATTGTTACGAAAATCACTTCTCGCTTTTACCAATCGTTAACGGTAGTGCGCTACCGCGGGGCATCCGCCGAAGATTCGATACTCCCCATCCTCGTCAACTCATAGTGCATCTTAATTAATAAATCACATTATGAGTCCTGGCGCTTTAAATTATTTAATTACTCTATCCTCCTTTTCTATAACCTTTAATACAATCTACTCTATTCTTTAAATAAATAGACTGAAAGCTTATGAACCTTTCCCATAAGCTTTCAGTCTATTATATTCAATTTATGCTGCAAACGTCAATACTTTTAATGATATATTCATTAAATCGTTACTTTCTTGTACTATAATCTAGTTTTTATACCATATTTTTCATCAATTATGCAATATTATACAGCCTACGCGTTTGCTTTTTCTTCAATCAATTTAGCAAGTGCATGTGCCATTTCATCTAATTCCCTTTGCACTTTACCTTCAAGCATTACCCTAACCAATGGTTCTGTACCTGATGGTCTAATAAGTACCCTTCCACAACCATTTAATTTCTTTTCCATTTTTTTAATTTCTTCCACTATCTCATTATCAGTTTCATGGATATTTTTTTTGTCATTTGGAACTGTTGCATTAACTAATACTTGCGGTAGCTCTGTCATCATCTCCGCAAGCTCCGATAATGACTTTCCTGATTCTTTAATTACAGTTGCTAACTGTATTCCTGATACAAGTCCATCTCCTGTAGTATTAAAGTCTAGAAAAATTATATGTCCTGATTGCTCTCCCCCTAGGCTATATCCTTCTTGTTGCATCTTTTCAAGTACATATCTATCTCCTACCTTAGTTTTCACTGTAACTATCTTTTCTTCCTTCATTGCAATATCAAGGCCTAAGTTACTCATAACCGTTACTACTACGGTATCTTTAGTTAATTTTCCAATTCCCTTAAGGTGTTTCGCACAAATAGCAATCATAATATCTCCATTTATGAGGTTTCCTTTTTCGTCCACCGCTAAACATCTATCTGCATCACCATCAAATGCTAAACCTAAATCACAGTGATTTTCTTTAACAAATGCCATTAAATGCTCTGGATGAGTTGATCCACAGTCTTTATTTATATTTATTCCATCTGGATCATTGTTAATAACTAAAACCTCTGCTCCAAGAGATCTTGCAGCTTTTACGGATGTAATATACGAAGCCCCATTTGCACAATCCAATGCTATTTTAAGTCCTTTTAAGTCTCCTGAAATAGTAGATTTAGCAAAATCTATATAATCATCTACTGCATTTTCTTTAACTATTTTTTTACCTAAATCACCTGCTATTGGTGATGGTACTCCTTTAAAATCGCTTTCTATAACTTCCTGTATTGTATCCTCTAATTCGTCAGACAGCTTAAACCCATTATTGTCAAAAAACTTTATTCCATTATATTCTACAGGGTTGTGAGAAGCTGAAATAACAACCCCTGCATCTGCTCCATATTTTCTAGTTAAATATGCTACTGCAGGTGTTGGCACCACCCCAAGACATATTGCCTCGGCCCCTACAGACAAAATCCCTGCAACTAAGGCTGATTCTAACATATCTCCTGAAACTCTTGTATCCATTCCTACTATAATTTTAGGTTTATGCGCTCCATCTGTTAGTACAAACGCTCCTGATTTTCCTAATTTATATGCTAGCTCAACTGTTAATTCTGTATTTGCAATACCTCGTACTCCATCTGTTCCGAATATTCTACTCATATTTTTTACCTCTTTCTCAAAGTTTTATAGGTTTATTTGCGGGCATACTAAACAAAATATACAGCCCGTTTGCTATTATTTTATTCTTAAAGTTTAAATCTGCCTTCTTTTTATTCGTATTATACAGGTTTCCAATTTTTCATTATAATTTCTGCAATTTTTAATCCATCAACTGCTGCAGAAATTATTCCACCTGCATATCCTGCTCCTTCTCCTGCTGGATACAAGCCTTCTAATGATATACTTTGAAAATTCTCATTTCTATCAATTCTTACTGGCGCCGAAGTTCTTGTTTCAATACCAGTCATAACTGCATCTTCTCTTGAAAAACCATTTATTTTATAGTTAAATTTAGGTATAGCCTCTTTTATTGCATCTGTCACATAGCTCGGCAAACACTTAGTAAGATCTGCAAATTTATATCCTGGTGTATAGCTTGGTTTTACACCACCTAATTCGCTACTAACAGTTCCACTTAGGAAATCTCCAACTAATTGTACTGGTGCATTATAGTTAGATCCTCCTATTTCATAGGCTAAAGCTTCATAATGCCTTTGGAACTCAATCCCTGCGAGTGGATCATCTGTGGCGAAATCTTTAGGCCCTACAGATACCACTATAGCTGAGTTTGCATTGCCTTTATCTCTTTTATATTCACTCATACCATTTATTGCAAGATGCCCCTGTTCCGATGCTGCAGCTACTACTACTCCTCCTGGGCACATACAAAAGCTATATACTGCTCTGCCAGATTTTCCACTGGTATATGTAAGCTTGTAATCTGCACCTTTTAACCTGGGATGATTAGCATATTTCCCATATTGATTAACATTTATCATATCTTGAGGATGTTCTATTCGAACTCCTATTGCAAAGGGCTTACTAGACATAAATATGCCTTTTTTATGTAACATTTCATAGGTATCACGAGAGCTATGTCCTATAGCTAATATTAAGTTATCACAAGGCAACTCTTCACCATTTATTATTGCGCTTTTAAGTTTTTTATCTTTAATTGTTATATCTTCAAGTTTACTATTAAATCTTACTTCTCCACCTAACTTAATAATAGTTTCTCTAATATTTTTCACAACTTCTTTTAACACATCTGTTCCTATATGAGGTTTACCAATGTATAATATTTCAGCCGGTGCTCCAGCTTTCACAAATTCCTCTAAGACAAAGTCACATCTGGTGTCCTTTATTCTTGTAGTTAGTTTTCCATCTGAAAAAGTTCCTGCTCCACCTTCACCAAATTGCACATTAGATTCCGTATTAAGCACAGCCCTCGTCCAAAACTTATTTATAATTTTAGTCCTATTTTCTACCTTTTCTCCTCTTTCAATAATTAGAGGATTATATCCCTTTTGCGCCATAAGAAGGCCAGCAAACATTCCTGCTGGTCCCATTCCTACAATAATTGGTCTATTTATCATTTTCTGAGTTCCAAATTCAAACTCAGCATCATACTTAACTTCCTCAAGTTTAACATCTTTATGATTCGCTCTTTCCACTACTTTTTCTTCATTATCAATTTCAATAGAAACAGCATAATTAAATTTAATATTATTTTTTTTTCTAGCATCAATGGATTCTTTAGCTATTCTACATTCTTTTATTTCACTAAAATCAACTCTCATTATTTTTGCTGCCTTTGTTTTTACAGCATCTATATTATCCCCTACACAATCGTCTATGTCCAAAACTATATTATTTAACCGTATTGTCATTACTGGTCTTTACCTCCGTTTGTTTTTTTGTAATAGTTACTAATATTTCACCTGGGTTTTGTGATACTAAATTTATTCCATTAGGAATGGACACTCTTACTTTGAGGGTGTGCTCACCTTCTACTAAATTAACTAAATCTACTTGAGCGCTGAATTTTTGTAAATCTAATGAATTTATAACTGTTTCAGTTCCTGAAACCACTATTGTGTCTTTAGTTGTCCCAAGTTTCCCTAAATATGCGGCACCTAAATTTACATTTTTAATGTCTAGACTTATGGTTTTTTGCACTACCTTATCTAGATTAATTTCAACCTTAACTACAGCACTTCCACTAACTAATTTTAATCCGTCTGGAATTACTACATTTGCGTTTATTATAGTACTATTAGTTATTTTACTTAAATCAATAGCTTCAGTATTTAAATTACTTAGTGCATTAAGCGCATCTGCACTTCCTGTTACATCAAACCTCTGCGGTATAACTTTTATGCTTGATATAGTAAGTCCCGGATATAATGCTCCCTTGGTTTTTACTTTTACTTCTGCGGATTTAGTTTTGCTTACTGGAATCTTAACATTTATCTGAGCTGGACTTAAGACAACATTGCTCACTTCTTTTCCTGCTGCATCTAGTGGTTTAAGCTTGTATGATTTCGACACATCCGATTCAACACCTTCTATGTTTTCTTCCATAACTATACTTTTCACTGTACTTACATACTTTAATCCACCTGAAACTGTTGCGGAAGTTTGGGATAAATTTGGCTGGGATGCATAAAACCCCTGTTTAGGTTTTCCAGTTATATTTACGGTTATAGGTAGTTTAGTTTGTGTAAGTTCATCTAAATTCACCTTTATAAAAAGGCTATCGCTATTAAGTACATTTATATTATCAGGACTTTTTCTTATTTGAATCGGAATATTTTGTTCTCCACTTTTAAGAGCATATGCTCCTAAATCTGCTACTACTTCAAAATCGTCTGCTTTCGTGTTCAAAAGTATGCTAGTATTAGCTCCTTTAATACTTAAAATTGTGGTCAAATCTTGACCTGGAACTAAAATTAGCCCTGTTTGAGCTAATGTATCCGTATTTAAAAGTTGCACTGGAATACTTTTAATTTTATAAGTAGTCAATGGATTTTCTGTGCTTGTTATAAAAAGCCATAGCATAAAGGCAGCTATAACGCAGCAAACTTTAATTATAAATTGTTGTTTTCTGGCTTTATCCATGACATCATTCTCTCCTTTAAAGTTACTTTTTTGTTTTGCCTTCTCTTTATTATCTGAACAAGTATCTTCTTAAGCTTATCCTTATCATAGTTTCTTATAAGTCTCCCGTTCATTGCTAGAGATATAGTTCCTGTTTCTTCTGATACTATTATTGTTAAAGCATCTGAAGTTTCTGTTATTCCAATGGCTGCCCTATGCCTGGTTCCTAGTTTTTTACTTATTACATCATTATTTGATAAAGGCAGAAAACACCCTGCCGCGATTATCCTATCATTTCTAATTACTGTAGCCCCATCATGAAGTGGTGTGTTAACTACAAATATATTCTCCAGTAAAGCTGCAGATATTACAGCATCTAGGGTAGTACCAGTTTTAATTATTTCTCCAATACCTGTTTTTTGTTCTATTACAATTAGTGCTCCCGTTTTACTCTTTGACAAGATTTCAACAGCATTAACAATTTCACTTATAACCTTCTCCATTATCTCTTCGTCCTCGAATATGTGTTTATCAGTAAAAGCTGTACGTCCTATATGCTCTAAAGCACTTCTTATTTCTGGTTGAAAGATGATAACGATAGTTAAAACACCAATTGTTATTGTCTTATTTAAAATCCAATTTAACATTGTCAAATTAAGCAATTGGCTTATTGGAATAAGCACAAAAATAAGAACTATTCCTTTTAATAGTTGTATAGCTCTTGTTTCTTTCATTAGCGTGTAACTTTTATAGAATATGAATGCTACTACTAATATATCTAAAATTGAAAATATACTTATATTTTTGATAGTGCTTATCATTAACCTGAATACTTCCATAAAGCTTACACCCCTCTACTAAAACCTCTCTATACAATTATACACCATGCTTTGAATATTTAGTATATAATATAAGTTAATTTTATTATAACAATTAAGCTTCTAATCCACGTGTTTTAACTAAATTAATACTAATTTAATGTTTAATAGGGTATAATTCTGCAATTAAGTTAGAATAATATATATATTATGTTAATATATGAATACAAGACAAATAATAAGGGAGTGAGTTATTTTGAGCGAAAATAAAGATATTATAGATATTAAAACTAAGAAAAAAGTATCTATAATAATAATTGTTCTATCTATTATCACGATTTCTATAGGTATTTTCCTAGCCAGCTACTACTCATCTATAAATAAAGATTATAGCTCCTATAAAACCGCATTAGTAACTAATATTAACAGTATTAACGATGCTAATAAAAATGTGGCACAATTTAATAGCGACGAAACAATAGATGTTGAGTATGCAAAAAAACAATTACCTATTATTATTATAGATTTGTCTAATTACAAAAACAATATATCAGCTTTAGAGCCTGCAACGAAATATGAAAAAGACCAAGAAAATTTAATATTAGCACTCGATGACAACCTAAAGATATATAGACAAACATTGTTAATTTTAAATAACCCTTCTGGAAGCGATGTAGACAAATCTGTGGAGGCTCTTAAGACTCTTAAGAGTGACTGCATTAATTATTACTCCTTAATTGATATTAATAAAATTGAAATAACACTACCTGAAACCTCTTTATCCTTTATTGATAATGTGCTTAATTATAGTTCTAGTGCCGTAATGGCGAGAAAAGAAACAGATATAAAGTCAGAACAAGATAATGATTTTATCAGTAAAACTGAAGTCTTATCTGAGGATTTTTTAAATACTAAAACTAATTTTTACACAGAAGTATTAAAGGTTAGAAAAAAAAGTATGTCCTATGATGAACTTTTGTCCTTAGTAGATGTAGGCTCCGCACAACTAGTTGAAGTGCAAAATAGTTTTAAAGGTTTAACCGTGCCTGACTCTGCTATTCCTACTTATGAAGCCTTCAGAATATTACTTGATGCAAATGAAAATTATCTAATGGACTTCAAACTTGCTTTGACAAGTGAAAAAATTCAAACCTTAAGTGCAACTGTTGCTCCAGCAAAATTAAATGCTTTATATACTTCTTCTAATGAACTATTTACTAAAGTAGAAAGTTCTAATAATAATTTCAATAAACTGTATACTCAACTAAAGAATAAATAAGTATATATTATGATTTCTACATTAGTTTTATTATTAAATAAAAAATTAATGTATTATTTCTACACTCTTGGTCACACTATTACTAGCCTAAGTAAAAAAACGCGGAGGAACCAAGCATTTGGGGTGAATCACTATTGTGTAGGTTAAACCTTTCCCGAACCCGTCAGCTAACTCCGTCGGCAAAAGGAGAAGATAACATGAAAAAATTCGCTTTTATATCTTGTATGCTAACATTATTTTTAGCATTATCTAATTTAAGCGTATATGGTGAGAGTTTATATTCATTTGATTCAAAAACAAAGGATTTATATAATGAACAAATAGAGGCATTAGCAGTGTTTAGTCAATCAAATAACTCACTTTCTATTACAAACGATGATATTTATTTAATGTCTCAAGTCGTATATGCTGAGAGTTGTGGTGAACCTGATAGTGGCAAACTTGCTGTAGCATCTGTAATACTAAACCGTGCTAATGACAGTCATTTTCCAAAATCTATTTCTGGTGTTATTAATCAAAAAAACGCCTTTTCCTGTGTTAAAAACGGAAATGTAATTCACAACGGGAAACAGAATGTTATTCCCAATACAGCTTGTTATACCGCTGTATTAGATGCATTAAAGGGTAAAGACCCTACATATGATGCAGTTTTCTATTATAATCCTGAGATATCCACTTCTCAGTGGATGAACAATATAAAAAAGACCAATATAAAAACTATAGGAAATCATGTTTTCTTTGTAGTGAAATAAAAAAGCTGTAGTGAAAAGCTACAGCCCTGGCAGTTAACTTTAGTTAACTGCCTTTTTTTATTTCTAATTATATCTAAATAAAGAATAACTAAATTTTTTGTTATTTATTTTCCCTCGGCTTATCCAAATAAGAAGTTGCAGATAGTGCTGCCACTAATCCTTCTCCTGCAGATTTCATATACTGATATGGTTTTCCTGTGCAATCTCCTGCTGCATAACATCCGTCTATATTTGTTTTCATATTTCTGTCTACTTTTATATGTCCGTCAATTATCTCAAGACCTGGTACTAATTGAGCAGGAGATACACTATCTCTTAACATGAATATTCCATCTGTAGTTATTTCACCCTGGTCTAAAATAATTTTAGTTACCACGTCTGTGCCCACTATCTCTACAGGCTTCTGGTTTATTATCTCTACACCACGATTTATTTTGTATTCCCCTTTGTACATAGGTATATAATAAGTTTTACTACTAAGCTCACTTACATAATTAGTTTCTTCTTCACTTTCTTTATTATACCCAACTATAACAACCGTTTTCCCTTTATATAAGGGCGCATCGCAGGTAGCACAATATCCTACTCCTTTTCCCAAATATTTTTCTTCTCCTTTTAATGGTTTTGTGTATTCTATTCCTGTAGCTAAAATTATTGTTTTAGCTTCGTACATTTTTTCATTTACCATCAAAGCAAAATATTCTCCCATTGCATAAACATTATTTATTTTCTCATTTACAATATCTATTCCCATTGCTGCAATATGCTTCGCAAAGTTATTTTTGAGTTCACTTCCTGTAATGTTGTAAAATCCTAAAAAATTATTTACCTTTGCTGCTTTTAATAATTTAGGACTTAGATCCTTATTCCCAAAAATTATTATATTTTTATTTCTAATTTTAGCATTAATAGCCGCTTCAAGACCTGCTGGCCCAGTTCCGATTATAGCTATATCATATCTCTCATTCATAGTTCTTCCTCCTCATTTACCAATTCCTGTAAACATTATTTGCTTCAGATTTCCTTATTAAAAAATGGAGATATTTATTTAAATTTTACAATTTAAATTATCTATCCCCAAAAGTTTGTATTCAATATTTATTCTATTTTGATTAACCTAGAAATAACATTTTAAGTACATGTAAATTTTATAAATGTTTTTCTATGATTTTCTTTAAATCTGCTTTAGGTCTGAATCCTACCATAGTTTCTTTAACTGACTCTTTACTAAACACCATAACTGTTGGAATGCTAGAAACTTTATATTTTGATGATATAACTGGGCTTTCATCAACATTTATTTTTGCAAATGTAACTTTCGTTCCCATTTCCTTTGCTAATTCTTCCATAACGGGAGTTAACATTTTACAAGGTCCACACCAAGGTGCCCAAAAATCTACTACAACTATATTATCTGAATTTGTAATTTCTTCACTAAAATTTTTATCATTAACTTCTTTAATCATATTATTACCTCCAGTTGTTATACCCCACTTGGGTATATATTTTAAGTTTATACCATATTATGAAACTAGTCAATATATTCTAATTCAATCCCCTTTTTATACCTGTTTTTTATTACAATATTAAATATAACTATTTATATATTTAATATTAGTATATCCAATTTAAAATTTAAAAATATCAATATCAGCTTTTATTTATTCTTATTTCCCTAATATGTTTTTTACTATGGAATTATAATATAAAGAATTTGGAAATTGATTTACTAATTTCTCTGCGTATTCCTTTGCTTTGTTTATATCTACTTCTTTGTTTATAAGAATTAAATTATACAAAATTTCCTGTGTATAGCTTCCACGGGGAAATTGCTTTAAATTTAATTCATAATATTTAATAGCATTTTGAAAGTCCGAAATGTCTTTGTAACTTGCTGCTAACATATAAATAATATGTTCTTGCAAGTAATTATCACTAGAGTATGGCAATGCATATAAAAAGTATTTCTGAGCTTCAACAAACTTTTTATCGTTCATATAACTCTCACCTTTTTCATAGAAAAATAATACCCCACTCTTTTTAATAATTTCTTCTCCTTTTACAATAAGTAACTTATCATTAACTCCCAAATCAGCATTTTTCCACTTATTTAAATATAAAACTATTTGCTCCATATTATTATTCTTTATGCTATCTTTAAATTGTCCCTCTGGAAACTTGGGTTTTTCTTGTATTTTATTTTGTATTTTTACTAGATTGGTAGTTTCTTCGTTGTCTTTTTTATTAATTAACGACTTTTCATTTTGTATTTTTTCAGCAGCCATTATTGAATTTTTTTGTGTTTTATAAAATTTTGTACCTAAAACTACTATTATTACGATTAAAGATAAAGTAGAAATAATTATAAATATTTTTTTATAATTTATATCTCTCTTTAAATTTCCATAATTTATTAATGTGTTTTTATTAATATTAGCTTTAGCATTTTTTTTATCTACTTTTAAAACCTCATTTATGTATTGTAGAGCTTTATCATATTCTCCTTGCTTTATGTAACAGTCACTTATATTGTTATTCACATTTATAAAATTAAAGTCACTATTTTGGCACTGCTTTAGAATTTCTAGAGCACCGCTTATATTATATTGCTTTATTAACTCTAATGAGTTAATAAACAACTGTAAATTTTTCTTATCTCGCACACTATCATTTAGATATTTTTTTGACACTTTATCATTATTTCTTTTATAATTTATGTTCCACGTATTTTTAGCTTTTTCTAAATCACCTTTTAAATAACATAATATACCCTTTAAATTTAAAGAAGCAGCATTTCTACTATTTAAAGAAATACTTTTTTCACATAAATCCAATGCCTTATCTATATATCCATCATTATATTTATTCATTGCCTTTACATATAATTTTCCTGCTTTATCCATAATTTCACCTTTTATTTCCTATATTTATTATTACTCTAAGTATATCATAGGATTTATTTTTAAGGTTATAAATTAAAATTTCTTGTAAAGGAATATCTTCTATATCTATTTCAAACTTTCTAAATAGGCCTTTTGTCCTTGTTCATACAGATTATTACCTTCACTGTCTATTACCACAATTATAGGGAAATCCTCTACTTCAAGCCTTCGTATAGCTTCGGAACCCAAATCCTCATATGTTACTATCTCTGCTTTTTTTACACATTTACTTATTAGCGCTCCCGTTCCACCAATTGCCGCAAAATAAACTGCACCATTTTTAATCATAGAATCTATAACCTCTTGTGATCTTAATCCCTTACCAATCATTCCTTTTAAACCTTTTTCCAAAAGTTTTGGTGCATAATCATCCATTCTATAGCTTGTAGTTGGCCCTGCTGATCCTAGAATCATTCCAGGCTTTGCTGGAGTTGGCCCAACATAATAGATAACTGCATCTTTAACATCTATCGGTAGCTTTTCTCCTTTATCTATAAGTTCAGCTAGTCTTTTATGAGCTGCATCTCTAGCCGTATATATAACACCCGATAGTAACACACTATCTCCTGCTTTTAAAGCTTTAACTTTATCTTGTGACAGTGGCATCGTTATTTTTTTTTCCATAACCTTCTCCCCCTTATTCTTATTATAGCTCTACACTTGCATGTCTTGCAGCATGACAGTTTATATTTACCGCCACTGGTAGACCTGCTATATGAGTTGGAAAAGTTTCAATATTTACTGCTAAAGCTGTAGTTTTTCCGCCAAACCCTTGAGGTCCTATTCCTAGCTTATTTATTTCCAACATAAGTTCTTTTTCAAGCTCTGCATAGAAAGGGTTTAAATTTGGCTCATCAGTCCGTCTAATTGCTGCCCTTTTAGCAAGGTACGCTACTTTATCAAAAGTTCCACCAATACCTATCCCTACAACTATTGGAGGGCATGGATTAGGTCCAGCTTCTTTTACCACTTTTAAAACAAATTCTTTCACGCCCTTAAGACCATCTGACGGTTTTAACATTTTAATCTGACTCATATTTTCTGAGCCAAACCCCTTTGGAGCTATAATTATCTTTAATTTATCCCCTGAGACTACATCATAATATATAACGGCTGGGGTATTATCTTTTGTATTTACCCTGTCAATTGGATCTTTAACTACAGACTTCCTCAAAAATCCCTCTTCGTAGCCTTCTGCAACGCCCTTATTAATAGCGCCTTCAAGACTACCACCCACTATGTGAACGTCTTGCCCTAGCTCTATAAATACGCATGTCATCCCTGTATCTTGACACATTGGCATTTTTTGCGTAGATGCTATATCTGCATTTATTAAAATCTTATCTAAAACATTTTTAGCTATATCCCAAGTCTCGTCTTCTCTTGCCTTTAATAAAAGGCTTCTTATATCCTCAGAAAGATAGTAATTGGCATCTATACACAAGTTTCTTACGGCTTTTGTTATTTCAGTTACATTTATTTCTCTCATCCTATTCTCCTTTTAAATTCAACATTTCAATATAAAAACATCAATTTTAATAAACCATATTTATTTTTATTATAAGACTTTCGCCATCTATTGTCTAGAGATGTACCTTCCTCTTTAACTGTCATTAAATCCATTTTAAAGTTAATTTTATTCCTAATTACTTTAGACTACTAGTTAGTTTTATAAAACTCACCAACAGATTTGCTTATGGAAGCCGCAATTTTTTCTTGATAATCACCAGATTTTAATTTTTGTTCTTCTTCATTGTTTGATAGAAATCCACATTCCACTAGAACACTAGGCATAATATCATTATCTCTCAAAATTCTATAAGAATTTTTAGCAGCTTTTTGTATTCTCTTATTACCCGGATCCAGATCTGCTTTTAAATTTTTCTGGACTGTAGCTGCTAACATAGAACTATCTTTATAACTTGAGTACCAAACTTGCGCTCCATAATATTTGCTCTGCGTAAAATAATTTAAATGTATACTAATAAACATATCACAATTGCTAGATTTCTTTAACAAGCATCTTTTTTTTAAATCTTCAATATATTTTTCTCTTATAGTACCACCCGTAGAATTGAGGCCCATATCTTCTTCTCTTGTCATAACTACCTCATATCCTGCCTTTTCTAAACTTACTTTAAGCTTTTTTGATATACTTAAATTAATGTTTTTTTCTAATGTACCATCTTTAGAACTTGTTCCTCCATCCATTCCTCCATGTCCGGAATCAATAAGTATTTTTTTTATTCCTTTATTAGTATTCATAGTCTCTTTGTCAATGCTTACATTTGCACCAATAAAACCTACCATTGCTACAATTATTACTATAACAATAGCTATTAATTTATTGTTTCTATATTTCAAGACACCCACCCTTTTATTTATTGCTATTTGTTAATTTTATTCAACTTGTATATGATTTATTAACATTTACAATTTGTTTTATATGCATTTTTATAAATCTATATACCTTCTAAAGTTTTTAATTTACTACAAATAAAAAATACACAAATTAAATTATATTGCATATGATATTTATAGAGGTGATTTAATGTACAATTTAAAACCTAAAACATTTGATTTGGAAACAGTAAAAGGAATTTCTAAAAAACAGCTAGATGAACATTACAAATTATATACAGGTTATGTAAGCAAATTAAACGAAATTTGGAATACTCCCTATATATCTGCCAATTTTACTGATAGCAATGCTACCTATTCTAAAATGCGTAGCTTAAAACTGGGTGAAACATATTCACTTGACGGAGTAAAACTTCACAACCTTTATTTCGAGAACATGACGGGAGGTAATAATACCCCTTATGGTCCAATATTTAATGCTATAATAAATCAATTTTCGTCCTATGACAATTTTATCTCATACCTTACGAATGTAGGTTTATCTGTGCGAGGTTGGGCAGTTCTTACCATTGACTCACTTGATAACATGTTACACATAATAGGAAGCGACTCGCACGATACTGGCGCCGTATGGCAAGCTTTCCCGATACTAGTTATGGATGTTTATGAGCATGCATACTTCATGGATTTTGGAACAGATAGGAAAAAATATATTTCTACATTTATTGAAAATATAAATTGGGACGTTTTGAATGATAGATTTGAAAAATACGTATCTTCAATGCAACTTATGGATATTAACAAAAAGAGATATTGTCCATATAATATTTACTAATAGATAATTTGCTTATCATTGTTAGTTATAAATGATTCTTAACTAACTATATCCGCTCTTAAAAACAAAAATCCCACAAACACAAGTGTTTGAGGGATTTTAACTTTATATATATTATCTCTTTGAAAACTGAGATGCTTTTCTTGCTTTTTTAAGACCATATTTCTTTCTTTCTTTCATTCTTGGATCTCTTGTTAAGAATCCTGCTTTTTTAAGCTCTGGTCTTAAAGTTTCGTCAGCTTTTAATAAAGACCTAGAAATACCGTGTCTTATTGCTCCAGCTTGACCTGTATATCCACCACCATTTACATTAACTAGGATATCAAATTTATCTTTTGTTCCAGTTAATACTAAAGGTTGGTTAACTATAAGAATTAAAGTTTCTAATCCAAAATAATTTTCTATGTTTCTCTTATTTATAGTAATTTTACCTTCGCCAGGTACAAGTCTTACTCTCGCAACTGATTTCTTTCTTCTTCCTGTTCCTATATATTGAACCTTTGCCATTATATGTCCTCCTCCCGAATCTAATTAGTATTTAAGTACTAGTGTTTCTGGGTTTTGTGCTGAATTTTTATGTTCTGGTCCTCTGTAAACAGTCAATTTTTTAAGTGTTGCACTGCCTAATGGTCCGCTTGGAAGCATTCTTCTTACTGCTTCTTCAAAAACAAACTCTGGTTTTTTAGCTAATGCTATTCTATATGGAACTTCTTTTAATCCACCTGCATAATGAGAATGATGTCTTAACATTTTTTGGTCTAATTTCTTACCAGTTAAAACTATCTTATCAGCATTTATTACAATTACGAAGTCACCTGTATCTACGTGTGGTGTAAATGTTGGTTTATGTTTTCCTCTTAGTATTGCAGCTATTTGACTAGCAGCTCTTCCTAAAACTTTTCCTTCTACATCTACAACGAACCATTTTCTTTCTACTTCTAGTGGTTTTGCTAAGTATGATTTCATTATTTTCCCTCCCTGAACTTTTAACAATTAAAATTCTATGCTAAAGATCCGGGGCTAGTGGATCTTATACACGATATTTTATACAAACATTAATTATTATAATACATTCTACCACGTGTGTCAATGCTTTTAGATTGTATGTTGCAATTTTACTACTTTTTATTTTAATAAAAAACCTCTTCCAAACATAAACCACTGGCTGGAACTGCTTTTCCAGCTTTTGATCTCTCTTTTGATTCAATTATGTTTTTAATTTCATTAGGTTTTATTTTTCCTTCTCCAACCCTAATAAGTGCTCCCACAATTATTCTAACCATATTATATAGAAATCCATCAGCAGCAATATATATTTTTATGATATCTTCATTCTGTTCGATATCAAGCTTTGTTATAGTTCTTACAGAAGTTTTTACTGAACTACCTAGATTTTTAAATGCAGAAAAATCATGAGTACCTATAAAATATTGAGTTGCAAGTTGCATATTCTCTACATTTAATATTATTTGGTGGTGATATATGTAATTACGCCCTAATGCTACATACTGGCGCCTATTGACTATGGTGTAGCTATACATCTTTCCTATACTGTTATATCTTGAATGAAACTCATCTGGAACCTCAAACGAATGTAGGATTACAATATCTCGTGGAAGTTTACTGTTAATAGCCCCTGTGAATTTTTCCATAAGAATCTTACTATTAGTATAAAAATTACCTACGTATCCTTTAGCATGAACTCCAGTATCTGTTCTGCTACAACCAGTTATTAGAATTTTTTCACCTGTAATTTCTTCTATAGCTCTCTCTGTCTTTTCTTGAATTGTCATTACATTATTTTGTCTCTGCCAACCACAATAATTTGTACCATCGTATTCTATTATAAGCTTTATATTTCTCACCGCATCACACGACCTTTTCTATTTATACATAGGATTTAATAATCCTTTGCAATTTAGCAGAATATTACGTTCTACTAACAATAGTAACAACAATCAGCAACGAAAAAACAAAACTTGCAATGTAATCTTTTCTCGTTATCTTTAGTTGTTTCATTCTAGTTCTTCCTTCTCCACCTTTATAACATCTTGATTCCATAGCCATAGCTAATTCATCAGCACGTCTAAATGAACTTATAAATAAGGGTACTAGGATAGGAATCAAACTTTTAGCCCTGCTTATTAAATTTCCAGACTCAAAATCGGCACCTCTTGCCATTTGTGCTTTCATAATCTTATCAGTCTCATCCATTAACGTCGGAATAAACCTTAAAGCAATAGTCATCATCATTGCTAATTCATGAGCAGGCACTCCTATTTTTTTAAATGGATTTAGAAGATTTTCTATACCATCCGTTAACTCTATGGGTGAGGTTGTCAGTGTTAATATTGACGTTCCCATAATTAAAAACACTAGTCTAACAATCATAAGCGCGGCAATTATTAAACCTTCTTTGTAAATAGTGATAATGCCATAATGAAAAAGTGGCTTACCAATACCTCCGGTCATGAAAATATTTAATATCCCTGTAATTAATAATAAAGCTAAAATAGGCTTTAATCCTTTGTAGATATACTTAAAAGGCAAATTTGCTATTAGTACTGTGGCTAAAATAAATATAAATATAAATAAGTAGCCCTCAAAATTATTTACTAAAAATAGGTCAACAATAAATAATATAGATATCATTATTTTAAATCTTGGATCTAATTTATGTACAAAAGACTCCCCTGGTATATATTGACCTATTGTAATATCTTTGATCATACAAATTCCTCCAATGTGTTGTAAAAAGCACATATTACTGTTTTATATATGATGCCTTAACAAGGCAAAAGATTCATATTAGTTATTTTTTAATATTTTTAGCAATTCTTGTTTAGCTTTTTCGATGGTAAATATATCTTGAGATAAATTAAACCCTTTATTCCGTAATTCCCTAATTAGGTATGTTACTTGTGGTACTGCAAGGCCAACACTTTCCAATGTTTCTATTTCTCTAAATATTTTCTCCGGCGGCCCATCAAGAATACATTTGCCCTTATCCATTACTAAAATTCTATTTGCAACCTTAGCCACATCTTCCATACTATGCGATACTAAAATTATGGTTATATTGTTTTCTTTGTACAGTTCAAGAATTTTGTTTAAGATATCATCTCTGCCTTTCGGATCAAGGCCTGCTGTTGGCTCATCTAAAATTAAAATCTTTGGTTCCATAGCTACAACTCCTGCAATAGCTACTCTTCTCTTTTGACCACCACTTATTTCAAAAGGTGATTTATCCTTATACTCTTCATAGTCCAGGCCAACAATTTTCATTGCCCTTTGAACCCTTTTATTTATTTCATCATTATCTAGACCTAAATTATGTGGTCCAAAAGCAATGTCTTTTTCAATAGTTTCTTCAAAAAGTTGGTATTCAGGATACTGAAACACTAGTCCAACTTTCTTTCTTATATTTGTAAGTTTTACGTTTTTCTTTGTTATATCTACATCGTCTATTAATATTCTACCTAAGGTCGGTTTTAGAAGTCCGTTTATGTGTTGTATTAGTGTCGATTTTCCAGAGCCTGTATGCCCAATCAGTGCAACAAATTCTCCCTGCTTTATTTCTATAGATACATCATCTATAGCTTTTTTTTCAAAAGGAGTTCCCGGCATATATATATATGATAAATTTTCTATTTTAATTGACATAATGCATTCACCATCTCATTTATAGTTAGTATATCTGATCCTATATCGATACCATTTTGTCTAAGTTCATATGCAAGTTCTGTTACTTGTGGAACATCTAGTCCTATTTTTTTCATAATAGATACATTCCTAAATATTTCCTTAGGTTTTCCATCCATTACAATTTTACCACTATCCATAACTACAATTCTATCCGCTTCTACAGCTTCTTCCATATTATGAGTTATTAAAATTATTGTTATTCCATGTTTTTTGTTTATTTCTTTTATAGTTCTCATAACTTCTTTTCTTCCAAATGGGTCCAGCATTGCTGTTGGTTCATCGAAAACAATACATTTTGGCATCATAGCAAGAATTCCAGCAATAGCTACCCTTTGTTTCTGACCACCTGAAAGTAAATGTGGAGCATGTTTTTTATAGTCATACATTTGTACATTTTTTAGTGATTCATCCACTCTTTTTCTAATTTCCTTAGGGTCTAGGCCTAAGTTCTCTGGACCAAATGCTACATCTTCTTCTACAATTGTTGCAACAATTTGGTTATCTGGATTTTGAAATACCATGCCAGCTACCGTTCTGATGCTCCATAGATTAGATTCTAAAGATGTTCGTAACCCATCTACATAAATTTCCCCATCTGTTGGTATCAATAGCGCATTTATATGTTTAGCAAAAGTTGATTTTCCTGAGCCATTATGGCCGAGCACTACTAAAAATTCACCCTTTTCAACCTCTAAATCCAATCCATCTATGGCTACTTTAGGCTGTTCATCTTCACTTTGAGGGTACTTATAAACAAGTTTATTACATATAACCATTTTTTCACCCATAAGTGTCACTCCCTACGTATATAAATATATTAAGTTTTAAAATTTAATAAATTAGTCTAATTAACAACTTTAATAATGGACTTTCTTTGTGAAATGTAATTAAATATTCATATGAAAATGGGGATTAAGTTTGTTCCCACTTAATCCCCTTTGCTCAAACTATACTAATTCTATGATACTCATCTCTGCCGCATCGCCTCTTCTTGGACCCATTTTCATTATTCTAGTATATCCGCCGTTTCTCTCAGCATATTTGGGAGCAATATTTTCAAATAAATCTTTAACTACACTTTCTTCAGTAATAAATGAAAGTGCTTGTCTTCTAGCATGAAGATCTCCTCTTTTTCCAAGAGTAATCATTCTTTCAGCAAATTTTCTAGTTTCTTTTGCTCTAGTGACTGTAGTTTCGATTTTTCCATATTTCAACAAATTAGTTGCAAGACTTCTAAACATCGCGATTCTTTGATCAGTAGAACGTCCTAATTTACGATACATTGCCATGTGTTTACCTCCTTACTCTTCAGTTAGTTTTAAGTTCAAACTCAAAGCTTGAAGTTTTTGTTCAACTTCTTCAAGTGATTTCTTACCCAAATTTCTAACCTTCATCATATCGTCCATAGATCTTTCAGTTAGTTCCTGAACTGTATTAATTCCAGCTCTTTTTAAGCAATTATAACTTCTAACAGAAAGGTCTAACTCTTCAATAGTCATTTCAAGAACTTTTTCTTTCTTATCTTCTTCTTTTTCTACCATTATTTCAACGTTGTCAGCATGATCTGTTAATGTCATAAATAACTTAAAGTGTTCGATAAGAATCTTAGCTGATAAACCAATTGCTTCATCTGGTCTAATGGTTCCATTAGTCCAAATTTCAATAGTTAATTTATCATAATCAGTGATCTGGCCTACTCTAGTATTTTCTACAGCAAAATTCACTCTTTTTACCGGAGTATAGATTGAGTCTACTGGTATTGTAGCTATTGGTAATTCATCTGTCTTGTTTTTAGCCATAGACACATACCCTCTACCTCTGTTAACAGTAAGTTCCATATATAACTTAGCATCATCATCTAATGTTGCTATATGCAAATCGCTATTAACAACCTCTATATCCCCATCAGTGCTAATATCTGCTCCAGTAACTGTTCCCGGTCCTTTAGCGTCAATACAAATTGTCTTAGGACCTTCTCCCTCCATCTTTAATGCTAAGCTTTTGATGTTCAGAATTAACTCTGTAACATCTTCTTTAACACCTTTAACAGTGGAAAATTCATGAAGCACAGTATCAATTTTAACTGCAGTTGTAGCAACTCCTGGCAATGAAGAAAGAAGAATTCTTCTTAATGCATTACCTAAAGTTATACCATAACCTCTTTCTAATGGTTCAATTACAAATTTACCATATGAACCATCTTCAGCTGTTTCTACACATTCTATTTTTGGCTTTTCTATTTCCATATTAAACCCTCCTCTTTTTTAATTGGCAACTTATTATGAGGGCAACTGATTCTGTATTAATGACTATTTGCTGTATAACTCGACGATTAATGTTTCGTTAACAGGAACATCTATATCTTCCCTAGTTGGTTGTGCTAAAACTTTTCCTTCAAATTTCTCTAAGTTAGCTTCTAACCAATTTGGTAAAGTTTTAGGATTTTCAGCAAAAACCTTAAACTTCTCAGTAGCTCTGCTCTTTTCACATGCAGATACTACTTCATTTGCTGTTAAACTGTAAGAAGGAATATCTACCTTTTTACCGTTAACTAAGAAATGTCCGTGAGTTACTAGTTGCCTAGCTTCTTGTCTTGAATTTCCGTAACCCAATCTGTAGACTACGTTATCAAGTCTCACTTCTAGAAGTCTTAATAGATTTTCACCTGTTATTCCTCTTAACTTGTCAGCTTTTTCATAGTAACGTCTAAATTGGCTTTCAAGTACTCCGTATATTCTCTTAGCCTTTTGTTTTTCTCTTAATTGTAATCCATAATTAGACATCTTTTTCTTACTCTGTCCATGTTGTCCTGGTGCATAGCCTCTTCTGGCAAATGCACATTTATCTGTAAAGCATCTATCACCCTTAAGGTTCAGCTTCATACCTTCTCTTCTGCAAAGTCTACAAGTAGCTCCAGTATATCTTGCCATTCAAATTACACCTCCTATTTACTAAACTATTTATTATAATGTTAACTAGACTCTTCTTCTTTTTGGTGGTCTGCATCCGTTATGTGGAATTGGAGTAACATCTTTAATTAATGTTATTTCAAGTCCTGCTGCTTGAAGTGATCTTATAGCAGCTTCTCTACCAGCTCCTGGTCCTTTAACGAATACGTCAACACTCTTTAAACCGTGTTCCATAGCTGCTTTTGTAGCAGCTTCTGCTGCCATTTGAGCCGCAAACGGAGTACTCTTTCTTGATCCTCTAAAACCTAATCCACCTGCACTTGCCCAAGATAAAGCATTACCAGCTACATCTGTAAGTGTAACGATGGAATTATTGAAAGTAGACTTTATGTGTGCACAACCGTGCTCAACATTTTTTCTTTCTTTTTTTCTTCTACTTCTTTTAACTTTTTGAGCCATTTTATTCCCTCCTTACTATTTCTTCTTACCCGCCATTGTTTTCTTAGGGCCTTTTCTTGTTCTTGCATTAGTTTTAGTTTTTTGTCCTCTTACTGGAAGACCTTTTCTATGTCTTATTCCTCTATAGCATCCAACTTCCATTAACCTTTTTATATCTAATGCAACTCTTCTTCTTAAGTCACCCTCGATCATAAAGTTTTTGTTGATGAATGTTCTTAATTCATTAACTTCTTCTTCAGTTAAGTCCTTAACTCTTGTGTCAGGGTTTATCCCTGTTGATTTAAGTATTCCCTGAGATTTTGGTAAACCAATACCAAATATATATGTTAAACCTATTTCTACTCTTTTTTCCCTTGGTAGGTCAATACCT
>Ga0209123_1000630_pt1 | contig 42448 bp, 35 predicted proteins | sample BarGraIncu00431A_FD_184500 | JGI IMG/M metagenome (GOLD analysis project Ga0209123, IMG submission 184500) | Arctic peat soil microbial communities from Barrow, Alaska, USA - Barrow Graham LP Incubations 004-31A (SPAdes) (version 2) | ecosystem: Environmental > Terrestrial > Soil > Wetlands >...
ACTGATTATTTTAGGGATGTACAAATTATTCTTTCGCTGTACGAATTTTTTTCCGATTGTACGATGTTGCCACCACTTTGTACGGATTATTTTGGAGATGTACAAATTATTCTTTCGCTGTACGAATATTTTTCAGTTTGTACGAGGTCGCCACCACTTTGTACGGATTATTTTAGGGATGCACAAATCATCCTGCCGCCGTACGAATGTTTTTTCGATTGCTACGAGGTCGCCTGCCTTTTGTACGGATTATTTATGCAATGCGCAAATTATCCTGCCGCTGTATAAAAGCTTTATCGATTGTACACGGGAGAATATCAAGTCTGGTTTCCTGGATTGGTCGGGAGAGTTGATCCGCCTTCAAACGGTGCTTTCTAGTCGCCGCTCATCCCCGCGGCACCCCACGCGACCTTGGCCGCGCTCCATCAACAAACAGCTATCTGCCGGGCGTGGCTTTTTTGCCTGGTAGGCGCACACTAAAAAGGGGGGCGACCGTTATCGGTCGCCCCCCTTTTTTTATCTGAAAGCTGCTACGTACCTCACCCGCCTATGCGCTTGCCGGCTTGAGCCCCAGGGCTACGATCTCGGCGATGTCCTTCACGTGGGCTCCGCTTCCGGCAAAATCCTTCAGGCCGTCCTCGAACATGGTCATGCAGAAGGGACAACTGACGCAGATGGTGTCGGGCTTCTTGGAAAGGAGCTCTTTTACCCGGTTGCGGTTGATCGGGGTACCTTCGTGTTCTTCCAGCCACATCCTGCCACCACCGGCTCCGCAACAAAATGCGTTCTCACGGTTGCGATCCAACTCCTGGACCGCCGTGCCGGTGACTTCCTTGACCGTTTCGCGCGGCGCCTCATAAATACCGTTATGCCGGCCCAGGTAGCAGGAATCGTGGAGCACCACACTGCCCAACTCCTTCACCTGGGGACCCAGGGAAAGTTCTCCCTTGTCGAGGAGGCCCTTGATGAACTCGCTGTGATGCATGACTTGGAGCTCCAGTCCGTACTGGCGGAAATCATTTTTCAGCGTGTTGAAGCAGTGCGGACACTGGGTGATGACTTTGGTCACCCCTTTGGAACGGAACTGTTCCACGCTCTGCTTGGCCATAAAGTCGAAAAGATACTCGTTACCCAGGCGCCGTACGCTCTCTCCGCAGCACTTCTCGTCCTTGCCAAAGATGCCGTAGGAAACCCCGGCCGCGTCGAGGACACGCGTAAGCGCAACCGTCACCTGCTTGTTCCTGGCATCGAAGGCGCCGGAGCAGCCGACGAAGAGCAGGTAGTCGGTGCTGCCCGCCTCGAAGGGTTTCAGGTCCAACTGCGCGCTCCATTTGCTGCGCTCGGAGGGAGCCATCCCCCAGGGGTTCGACCTTTGCTCCATATTCTCGAAGAGATTCAGCAACTCGTCCGGGAAGTTGGCATCCATCTGCACCAGGTGGCGCCGCATCTTGACGATTTTCGGCAGGTGCTCGATGAAGACGGGACAGGTTTCCATGCAGGCTCCGCAGGAGGTGCAACTCCAAAGCGATGCCTCGGTGCTGTTCGCCTCGCCCGCCCCTATCAGCGGCTCGGCGAGGGAGCCGGATTTCACCCGGGCAGCACTCCCCAGCAGGTTCTCCTTGATGGCGTGAATCATCAGGCGCGGATTGAGGGCCTTGCCGGTGGCGGATGCCGGGCAGACGTCCTGGCAGCGGCCGCATTCGGTGCAGGAAAAGGAGTCCAGCAGATCTTTCCAGCTCAGGGCCTCCACGGAGTTGGCACCGAAATTTTGACCTTCGACGAATTCTTCGCGCGGCTGGGTGTTGGTCCTTTCCAGGCTGCGCAGAAACACGTTGGGAATGGCGGTCAGGATATGCATGTGCTTACTGAAGGGAAGGAAATTCAGAAAGACCAGCAGTACGACGGCGTGGGCCCACCAGAAGACCCCCGGCAGTGCCGGAAGCAAAGCGGCAAAGGGAGCCGCCCCCAGGATCTTTCCGACCAGGGAGGATACCGGCGTCGCCGCGCTGGCCGGAGCCGAGCCGAGGGCGATCTCCGCTCCGTGCATCCCGAAATAGGCGAGCATCAGGAGCGCGATCATGGACAGGATGAAATACGCCTCGAAGCTGCGCGCCCCTTCAAAGGGTGGCTTGAAGGTCCTGCGCAGCGCGGCGATGGTTACCGCGACGAGAGTCAAAAGTGAGCAGATGTCGAAGGCAAAAAAGAGCGCTCCGTGAATCGGCTCGGGGAGCAGGGCAAAGGAAAGCTCCGAAAATGCGCCGGCAATCAGGAATTCACCATTGGCGAGCGCCAGCACCAGGAAGGCCCAGAAAATGACCCCGTGGTTGATGCCGAAGGGGCGCTTGATGACCCGTTTTTGACCAAAGGCGTAGACCAGCATCTGAAGAAAGCGGTCAAAGGGGCGATCCAGGCGATACTCGCCGCTGCCGACGGCGACCAGGCCGAGGCGGCGATAACAGCTGAGGCAGAAAAAAGCCAGGGAAAGAGACAGGAGTCCTATAAATAGTGAGTGTTGCATGGGCACCCCGCATTGGATAGTGTGATTAGCCCCCGGTGGAGTTTAGTCGGGAAGAAAGTTCTTTTCCCCCTCCCTAACCCTCCCCCTCCGGGAGAGGGGACATATGAACTTGTCCGAAAGTACTTAGAAGCTACCCACGCCGTCGCGCGGCGCTTTACCAATCAGTAACCATATTGGCCAGCCTTTTGCGCTTCGACTCCGCTCAGCGAGCGACCGGTCCCTGAGCGGAGTCGAAGGGCCTTGGAGTTACTTGAGAGCGTCGATCATTACCTTTCCAGATTTTACTTCAGCGTCCCTGTTTCAGTTCCCGAATCCTGGTGGTGAGAGCCGGGACCACCTGAAAGAGGTCCCCGACAATGCCGTAGGTGGCAACTTCGAAGATGGGCGCCTCGGCGTCGCGGTTGATGGCTATGACGACGTCGGAGTCCTGCATGCCGACCAGGTGCTGGATGGCGCCCGAGATGCCGCAGGCGATGTAAATCTTGGGGCGCACGGTCTTGCCGGTCTGCCCCACCTGCCGGTCCTGGGGAAGCCACCCCGCGTCGACGGCACTGCGGGAGCCTCCCACCACGGCGCCGAGCTCTTCGGCGAGTGCCTCCAAAATGGCAAAGTTCTCCTTTGCCATCAGCCCCCGGCCGCCAGAAACGATGAACTCGGCTCCCGCCACGTCCACGCGGTCCTTGCCGCTTTTGTCGGTGATGACCTCCAGAACGCGGGTGAAGATGGACGACTCGGCGATGGAAAAGCTTTCCTTTATCACCGTCCCGGTTGCCACGCTGAGACGCTCCGGCAAGGGCATGACGTGCGGCCGGACCGTCGCCATCTGGGGGCGGAAACGGTCGCACATGATGGTCGCCATGATGTTGCCGCCGAAGGCGGGGCGGGTCTGCATCAGGTTTCGTTTGTCGTCGATTCCAAGCCCGGTGCAGTCGGCGGTAAGGCCGGTCCCGACCCTGGTTGCCACTGCGCCGGCCAGGTCGCGGCCCATGCCGGTTGCCCCCATCAGGACGACTTCGGGCTGGTATTTGCCGACCAGGTAGCACATCGCTTCCAGGTACGGTTCGGTACGGTACTGGCGAAAGACGGCCTGGTCGATGAGGTAGGCGTTGTCGGCCCCGTAACTGAAGGCTTCCTGCGCCAGATGCTCGACGCCGCTGCCGATGATGACGGCCGAGAGTTCCACGCCGAGGCTGTCGGCGAGGCCGCGTCCGGCACCGGTCAATTCCCAGGAAACCCGCGCGGGTTCGCCGTCGTTTTGCTCGATGAAGACCCAGACACCGCGGTAGGGGGCGATCTTGCGACGCCTTGCCTGCTCCTCTTCGTCGACCTCCTCACCCTCACCGGAGAGTGCCGCGAGGATCTTCAGCTCTTCGGGGGTGAAGAACATTTCAATGGCCTCGGCGGGGCAGGCCTTGACGCACTTGAGGCAGCCGATGCACTTTTGCTCGTTGATGAGCGGCTCGCCCGCGTCGGTCATCTCGACGCAGTCAACGGGACAGGCGCTCTGGCATCGCGCGCCACAGGCAACGCACTTGCCGGCAACGACTCTTGCCTTGCCGCGAGGTTTTTTGATCTTGGCCGGTTCTTTCATGATTCTCCTGTTTGGCAGCAACCGCTGGGTCGCGCTGATGCGACAGCTTTGGCGCATGAAAAAATCTACGGGAAGGTATATGTAGTTCGTATTTCGGTGCGGGAAGTAGAACGTAGGTCGTGTTACGATCCATCTACACGACGGCATTGCCGCCTCGCGCTGTTTTTTTGGCCCTGCCTGTTAGCGGCGATGGTTTGCGGGTGCCCTCAGACGGTCAGCAGGTCCCCTGCCAGGAGCCGTTCAACCAGGAGGAGCGCCGCACCGACGGGATCCTGGACGCCGTCGCCGAGTATCTCGCCTTCGCTGCGCTGCGGTGAGAAGATCCGACTCACCCAGGTGGGAGAGCCTTTGAGACCCACGGTGTTGACATCGAGCTTCAGCACTTCGTTATTCCAACACTCGACACTCGCCTTGGCGGAACTGAGACGCATCGGGACGGTCGGATAGCGCGGACGGTTCAACTCGCGCACCACGGTAATCATCGCGGGAAGCCGCGCCTCGACGATCTCGTAGCGCCCCTCCAGCTTGCGGCGCACTGTTACGGTCTTCGCCTCCAGGTCGATCTTCTCGATCCGGTCCACCAGGGTGAGCTGCGAGAAACCGAGCCTTACTGCAATCCCGGGCCCCACCTGCGCGGTGTCGCCGTCGATGGTCTGCTTGCCGCAAAAGACGATCCCGACCTCTTCGTCCTCGCCCAGCTTCTTTATGGCAGCCGAAAGGACGTTACTGGTGGAAAGGGTGTCCGCGCCGCCAAAGGCACGGTCCGAGAGGAGCACGCTGCGGTCGACGCCGAGCGCGAGCGCCTTTCTGAGCGTCGCTTCGGCGTTAGGAGGACCCATGGAGAGGGCCACTGCCTTGAAACCGTGGCTGTCCTTGAGACGCAGCACCTCCTCTAAGGCATGCCCGTCATAGGGGTTGATAATGAAAGGGATTCCTTCCCTGATTAGCGTGTTGGTCACCGGATCGATCTGTACCTGGGTTGTGTCCGGGACCTGCTTAATACAGGCGACCACGATCATTTTGTACCTCCTGGTTTAATGCTGAATAACTACCTGCCCGCTTATTGTAGCCCGCCCGCCTCACCCCATGCTCCCCATGCTGGCAAGCGCATAGATGTTTCCGGGCTGATACAGCGGGCGATCACCGAAGTACATCAGGGTGCTGCTCGCTTTTACGTTGAAACCGCGCTGACTCAATAGCTCTGCCGCCGAGAAGTTGCCTGCGGGGACATCGAGAAAGACCTCCTCTTCCCCCTTGATCAAAACCTGATCCAGGAGTTGGCCGGCCTGGGTGCCGATAAGACAACCCCAGGGCCCGATCTGGAGGGCGCTTTCCCACTGCTGGCAGCAGATGAAACCGCCCGAGCTGACCTGCAGCCGCCCGCGCCCGCAGGTCTCCCGAAGCAGGTCCTCGCGCCGGTCGCCCCACCCCACCCGGTCAATCGCCCTGATGGACTCGATATCCAGGGGGGCTGATTTAAGCTCGGGGTTCAGCGCGGCCTTGCCGGTCCAGCGCCGGATGCTGTCTATCGGGACGAAACCGAGTTTTTGATAGAGTCCCGCCCCCTCTTCCGAGGCGGTCAGCCAGACCGTCTCCACGCCGCTTTTAAGCAGCACGGAAACCGCCCGCTCCATGAGTCCCCTGCCGACTCCGTGCCTGCGCGCCTCGGGGCGCACCAGGAGGTTCCCGATCCAGCCGCTGCGGCCATGCTTAACCGAGGTCAGGTAGCCCAGCGCGTAGTCGTCCTCGCGCCAGATGAAGCACCCCTGCGGCAAGCGGCGCAGCAGGAATTCAAACTCCCCTCGACCGCAGATCCACCCTTCCTTTTCGGCCAGAGCCAGAAACGGTTCGATGTCCCGCTCCAGGAAAGGGTGGAAGCCAGCCATCAGACAGGTGCATCCAGCTGCAGGTTCTCGCCGATGAGCCCGACGGCGTCGGCACGGCACTGCTTGCAATGGGCAAACTGGCCGATGGTCTTTTCGTTGGCTTTGCGCAACGAGTCAAGACGCTCGGGCGAAGGGGGCATCACGTGCGCGAAATCAGCGTTGGGGATCAGTGGCATGATGTTCATCACGAAGGCCCCCAATTCCTTGACCTTGGCGGAGATGGCCGGGATCTCATCGTCGTTCACCCCGGGAATCAGCACCGTGTTGATCTTGATGGTGAGCCCGAGATCGCCTGCCATCTTGATCCCCTCCAGCTGGTTTTTGAGCAAAATGGCAGCCCCCTCCTCCCCGGTGTATTTCTTCCCGTGGTAATAGACGTGGGAGTAGATCTTGGCTCCGATGCGTGGGTCGAGCGCGTTCAGCGTCACGGTGAGACTGTGCAGGCCGATCTCTTCCAAAAGGGGCATTTTTTCGGGAAGCAGCAACCCGTTGGTGCTCAGGCACTTGATCAGATGGGGGAACTCGGCGTCCACCAGGCGGAAGCTTTCGAAGGTTTCCTCGTTGAAGAGCGGGTCGCCCGGACCGGCTATCCCGATCACCTTGATGATAGGACCGGTAATCGGGCTGGCCATCACCTCCCGGACCTTGATGATCGCTTCCTGAGGGGTGAGGAGCCGGCTGGTCACGCCGGGGCGCGACTCATTGGCGCAGTCGTGGCGCCTGGTGCAGTAGCCGCACTTGATGTTGCACTTGGGTGCCACGGCGAGATGCATCCTGCCGTTTTTATGGTGATTCCCACCAAAGCAAGGGTGTCCCTGGATTTTCTCGATCTTTCTGCACGATGTCGCCATGAAATCCTCCTTTTGCTGCCGTAGCCTTCGGATCCCCCGAAAAGGATCAGATTGAAAATCTCCCGGCCGGCTTCATTTCCAGGGCGGAAGCGCCGGCCACGCGTTTTACAGCGCGAAGCGGGCGTATCCGGCAGCTTCGGACGCCGGTACTGAGGGAGATTCTCTCCAGTTAGGAAAAGAGCGATAAATAAAAGCCCGAAAGAATGCTGCATTCCATCGGGCGTCGTTGCCGGGTAGCTGATACATCGCTGTATCGTTATGGCTCTCTTGAGCATTTAGCGTGCCAGCCAACGGACACGCCGAAAAGATTCACCTCTGCCGGGATTCCGGACGAATCCCAGCCCCCGCGACCGGCACCTGGTGAGGAGGCGGAAGCGCCCGTAATATCAGCTTGTTGCCGCCGGCAGCAGGCGCGCTAGGGCGCCCCTGCAAAGAAAGAGAATTGAGGTCGGGAGTTGGTCGCCAGGGGAGGCTCGCTCCGGCAGGCGCAGCTGACCAATCGGAGGATTTGCTGCCTTGTAAACAGAAAAACGATTATTTTTTGTGCAACCCGAGCGGGGCAGCCAGCAAGGAAGCGCAGCAACTGGCGGGATTTCGTGAAGGTTTGCTTATTGCAACAGGCAACGACATGATCACGTACCCATTGCAAAAAGATGTCATCTCCCGGGCTCGGGCCGCCTTCATCGGCATGGCAATCGGTGATGCGCTGGGCGCTCCGGCAGAGTTCCTGACCCGAGGCGAGATCAAGACCAAATACGGGGTGCTGCAGGAGATGGTCGGCGGCGGGTGGCTGAGGCTCAAGCCCGGACAGGTGACCGACGACACCGACATGTCGCTTTGCATAGCCCGGGGGATTGCCCAGGCCGGCGGCTGGTCCCACACCGCAATCGCGGACAACCTTGCCACCTGGCTCAAGAGCAAACCGGTCGACGTCGGGGACACCTGTCGGCGCGGCATCAGGAACTACATGCTGAAAGGAGTCGAGGAAACGCCCCCCAACGAATGGGATGGCGGCAACGGCGCGGCCATGCGCATGCTCCCGATCGCCCTCTTCACCCTGGGCGACACGCCACTTCTGGAGCAATACTCGCTGCAGCAGGCCCATCTCACCCACAATCACGTGCTTTCAGACGCGGCCTGCATCACCATAGGAAACCTGGTCCACCTGGCCCTCACCGGCCGCTCGCTGCGCCGCATGCGCCGTGAGGTGGACGAGTTGGTGGCAAAGTACCCGACGTTTGGCTTCGAACCGTACAAGGGGCTTGCCACCGGTTACGTAGTGGATACCATGCAGACCGTCTTTCACTGTCTCTTCAGGTCGCGCAGCTTTGAGGGCTGTGTGGTCGACACGGTGAACCAGGGAGGCGATGCGGACACCACCGCCGCCATAGCAGGCGCCATCGCGGGCGCCTATTACGGCGAGGAGAGCATCCCCGCGCGCTGGCGCAAGAAACTGGATCGAAAGCTGCTGACCGAGATCTCCGAACTGGCAGAGACCATGATAAAGCTGTCGCCTTTTGCCAGTGGCACGACAAGTTCGGAGGGAGGCTAATCACACCCGGGGTCTCTCCGACCCCATTGCCGTTATGTTAAGGCGGAGAGTTTAGACCGGATGTATCGTTACCTTAATGGCAGTAATTTGGCACTTTCTCCTCTCGGGTAGAGACGCATTGAATGCGTCTCAGCGCTGCCGCGCACATGTTTGCCTGAGTGTGATCGGGTCAAGGAGACGCATGCAATGCGTCTCTACGGAGCCGTACTCGCGGAGGGGAAGGCGCCTCTTCCCACCCCCACCACTACGCCAAGAGACTCCCCCGCCGCGCCAAGCATCCGATGAAATTCACCCGGGTTCAGATTTACCCATTGCTAATGATAAAAGTTTATGCAATAAGGAAATACCTGTAGACTGTCGTTACTGGTGAGCAAACTTCCTTTAATGCTGAAATCCACAACTATAGAACGACTTTTATCTGCCTTTGCCGGATGTCTCCAGCGTAGACACTTTTATTTTAATCCATACCTTTCATTATTTGCTTAAGGTGGTACTCTTTCTAGCCGATAACATTCTAGAATCAGCTGCCCAAACCATGTGGCCCATAGCAATGGCAATCTGCCAGGATGATGCGCAGGCAAGCGGATCAAGGGAACAGGCTACATTGGAGAAATCCAAACACCTCATCATACTGAGACCCGAAATCGGTCTACAATTCACCTGCCTGAAGGAGCGTCAATGAACAAAAGAATTCGTATCGTGTTACTCGCAGCAGCCGTCACCGCCGTAGCAGCACCCGCCTTTGCAGATACCGTGTGCACCGTCAATGCAGTGGAGATCCGCCTCCGGAAAAGCCCGAGCATGAAGGGGCACGTGGTCGGCGTCCTGAAAAAGGACGAGCAAGTGACGACTGTCGGGTCGTGCGCCGGCGGCTGGGTAAAGATCACTTCAACAGACGGTCGCCGTTCGGGATATGTCGGAGGTTGGGCACTAACCAGCAATGCGCCCAAGAATGCAGCCGCCGCTGCCGATTCCGCTCCCGTCCAGACCGTGTCGGTCAAAACCGAGCAGCCGATCCCGGTTACGGCTCCCAAGGAAGTTCCCTCAAACGAGAAGCTGGCGATACAAATCACTGAATTACGTCTGAACGTACTCGGCATCGAGCGGGATATGGACAAGATGAATAAGGAAATTCAGAAGATAAAGGTCGGCATAAGCCGTAAGAAGGGGCATAAGCATCAGGCAAAAAAAGGGTAGCGGCGCCCTGCATCTCTTGGGGAAGACGCACCGTTTCACCACCTCGTACTTAGATTAAAAGTAAATCGGGGCTGCACGCCAGGTACATTTGCCTGAATGTGCAGCCCCGATCATGTTTTCTCCAGCCAAACGCTAAACCGTACACAGCACCCTTTTCACCCGGTACTCCCCGCCAATCACCAGGCACTCGCCCTCCCCTTTCAAAATCGAGTTCGGCAGCAGCTCACTGTAGAAAATGATCTTTGCCAGAGGAACTTGCACCTGCCAGACGATGAAACCGAATTCCCAGGCACGCTCCTCATCGGTCGTGAAGGAGTTGAGGTTGTTGAGGCGGACAATTTCCTCCCTTTTGGAAATGGTCTCCAAAATGTCGTGCTCGCAGCGCTCATAGGTGCCGCGATACAGTGTGAGAGATTTCCTATCAGGGTATTTCTTGGCAAGCTCATACTGGCAGTATTCATAGAGCAGGTCCAGCTGGGAGTTTATGGCGGAGGTGCGGGCACTCCCCTTGGTCCGGTCCACGGCGTAGCGCTGATATTCCTCGTCGTGTATCCCGGCGATGCGCACGTTGTGGAAGGTGGGGGGCAGACCCATGCGGCTTTCTACCCAGCCCTTCAAAACCGCCCCTTCGACGGAGTTGGAATCCATCATCCAGCCGCGCAGAAAGCGAAGATAGCTGTTTTTGAGGCTTTTGCGGGCGGTCGCGGTCTCCTGCTGCCACTGATGCAACTGGAATTTGACCGACATGTAATCGTTGAAGATGGCGGCCCGTTCCTCGGCTGATTCCAAGGTGTCGAGCTTTTGAAAGAGGAAACGGTTGGCGGGACGTACGCCCTGGATTTCGATGGTCTGCGGATTGTCGTTGAAGTGCCGTGAAGCGATGACCCAGGGAGGAAGATTGCAGTTATTGAAAGAGTTCTCCATGGGTCACCGAGATGAACAGGTTAAGGTTGAGGTTCAGGTCAAGGAGAAAAATACCGACAGCAACTGATTAACATTTTTTCTCTGAGAGCTCAACCTTAACATGCAACCTGCCCCCGCTACAGTACCCTTGCCAGGTCTATCAGTGTCGCGACAATCTCACCTTCAACGACAAAGGGCTCTACTCCGATTCTTTCCAACTCGATCTTGGGTGCTTCTCCGATCATGGAGCAGACGACGGCACGGCAACCCGCCAGAGCTTCCCCGGTCCCTTTCAAGGTGTGGCTGCGCATCGGGTTCTCGGGATCGTGGCGGCAGAAACGCTCGACCACGCGTTCCTCTACCAGCTCGACCTTGTCATCCTCCACCTCGTAAATGAGAAACCTCTCCACGTGGCCGAAATGCTGATTGATTTCCTTACCATCACTGGAAGCTACGGCAATACGCATGGGACCTCCTCTAAACTAGGTTGAGGTTAAGGTTGAGGTTGAGGCTTTAAGAAAACCGGTACTTTTGTCTCTGTCTCTGCCTCTGTCTCGACCTCAACCTCAACCTGATCCTTATGCCACTACCGGCGCGAAACTGAAGCTCTTTTTGGAACAGGTCCTGCCGCAGGCCTGACAGCCGATGCAGTTGCCGGCGTTGGCGACAGTCATGAACATCTTGGCCGAGTCGTCCTCGTCCAGTTCCTCAACGGTCAGCACGTCGTGGGCGCAAACCTTGTAGCAACGACCGCACCCAATGCAGGTTTCCTTGTCGATTGCCACGATAAACTGCGGGGTCCACTCACTGCCGTCCTTGGTCAAACCGGTGATGTAAGCCATGTTTAGATCTCCTTTTTCTATAGGTTGCGGCAGGATCACTGCCTGTTTTTGCAATGGGTGACGGTTTAAGAGCGATCTAGTGGTTTAGTCCTCGTCCATGAAGGATCCGGCCTGGGCCTTGTTCATTGCCTTACGCAGCCAGGGGGGAGGGTTCCCTCTCAAGACCTCCTGCATGCGCTCGATCGATTCCTTGAGCCCGACCTCGACGTTGGTTTTCATGGGGTGGATACGCTTGGCGATCAGCTTGGCCGCTGCAGGGCCACCGATCTGCATGGTGTAGACCACGGCGCATTCTGCCAACAGGCTGGTCCGTGCCGAGATGCGGTCTTCTTCGTCGGAGCCGTGTGCGCCAACCGTGACGGTCTCAAGATAGTGGGCCTCTTCAGGACCAACCTCCCAGATCTGAAACGAATCGGCCTGGCCGAAATGCATGTCTATCGTTTCACCGGTCTTTGTCGTAAAAGCAATTTTCATGGGTTAGCTCCTCTGTGAGAGTCGATAAGCGTTGAGTCGTTGAGTCGTTAAGTCAGCCTTTAGTTGTGCGCGATCTTCTGCGCTTCCTTGGCATTGGCCTGAAAGATGTTCGCCAGTTCGAAGACCAGATTGAGGGTCCCCTGGTAGCCGACCCACATCTTGTGGTGCGCGCCGAGTCGGTCAAAGACGGGCATGCCGGTTCTTAAATGCGCCTTGATGCCGAGCTTGTTGGCGGCCTGGCGCCCGTTCGAGTTGGCGACGATCAGGTCGGCTCCCCCGGCGGTGTTCTCCAGGTCTTCCAGGTCGCCCACGAAGAGGTTCTCTACCGGGAGCCGGTCCAACCCGCGCGTCCTGGTGGCGGCAATGGCGACCTGGATTTCGCAGCCAAGCCCCGAGAGGAAGTTGGTCATCGCCTTCAGGTGGTCGGCCTCCAGCGCGATGGCGACTTTTTTCAGCCCGAACTGGTAGTGGCTGTCCACCATGGCATCCATCAGGCGGCTTCTCCAGCGTTTGAACTTGAGCGGGATCGGGTTACCCGAGAGCTCCGAGAGCGCTTCCATCAGAGAATCGGATTCCGCGATGCCGGTAATGGAGGTGAAGCCGTAGCTCGGCATGCCGAACTTGCTTTGCAGCACTTTGGCCGCGTCGCCCAGGGAATCGCCGAAGTAAAGTGTTGCCTCGCTCCTGCCAGCGAGCCGGATGCGCTCGACCGTTATGCCACCCACCGATAAAGCCGAGACGGTTTCGTCGATGTGCCCGTCGAGCGCGTTGGAGAAGTCCGGCACCACGATCGGGTCGAGCCCGAAAGCCTGGCAGATCTCGGTGATTTCCTCCACCTCGGCCGGGGTCAGCTGGCAGCCCGGCAGGATATTTACCTGTCCCTTGATCCGCTCGCCACCCTCGGGAATCGCCGCGAGGATCGCTTCGACTGCGGCCGCATACCCTTCCTGCATGGAGCCGCAGTAGTCAGGGGTGGCCGCGTGAATGACCGGGACCGCGGCGTGCTCGGGATGGTCCTGGCGGAACTTGGCGATGGCGCTCCTGACGTCGTCGCCCATGGTCTCGGTGAGTCCGGAGGTCATGACCCCGACGACGGAGGGATCAAACTTTTCAATGACCCTCTTGATGCCGAGTCTCAGGTTGTCCCAGCCGCCGAAGATCGCGGTCTCCTCGCTCATGCTGGTCGAGTTGAGGGCGATGGATTCCTTGAAGTGACGCGAGAGCTGTAATCTGATAAAGGTCGAACATCCCTGCGCTCCGTGCAAAAGCCCGAGCATGCCGTCGATGCCGAGGTAAGCCAGCGTCGCTCCCAATGCGGGCGAATTTTTCTGCGGGTTGACGGTCGCGTTCTTGACCGACACCTTGACCCGCGAGGCCTTCATCTCCTCGGCCGCCAGCACGCCTGCCAGTCCGGTGAGGAGTTCCAGGTCCGCCGCGATCTCGTCGGCGCCCTTTTCCCAGGGGGCCCTGCGGTTCAAGACCGGCCAGATCGGATTGTTGACGGTCAGGTCGAGCTGCTTGGCGAAGGTCACCATGCCGTCGTAGCCCGCGTAGGGGTGGGTGCGGCCGTGGTTGATGTCGAGAAACGGGGTCTTGGTCTTCAGTGCCAGGAACTTGGTCTTGCCGCCGGCGACGATCAGGTCCGGCATCTTCTCGTACATGACGGCAAGGAGTCCCGCCGTCGAGGTGTCCTCGATGATGGAGGCGTCATTGACCATCAGCGCCTTCATCCGGTAGAAGTCTTCCAGCGTCGAGTTCTGGGTGCCCGCCGCGAGGATCTCCACTCCGAGCTCGGAGAGCGCGTTCACCATGGACCAGGTCTTGACGCCGCCGGTGAAGAGGACCGCCCTTTTCCCGAGGAGCCTTTCCCGGTACGGGGCGAGCTGCGCGCGGCAGGCCTCCTCGCTCTCGGCAATGAGGTGCTCGACACGTTCGGTCATAATGCGTTTCTCGAGTCCGTTCACACGGTCGTCGAGTTCGCGGGCGATGTCGCGCAGCGCCTTGGCCACGTCGGTCATGCCGTAGAAGGACTCCTCCAGGTACGGGATGCCGTAGTTCTTCTGCATCTTCTTGGCGAGGTTGGTCAGGCTCTTGGAGCAGATGATGACGTTCAGTTTGGCCCGGTGCGCGTAGCGCAGGTCCTCGAACTTGGCGTCGCCGCTGATGCAAGAGAGAATTCGGATGCCGAGCTTCTCGAAGAGCGGCAGCATGCCCCAGAGGTCGCCGGCTATGTTGTATTCGCCGATCAGGTTGATGTCGTAGTCGGTAAGGAACTCGGGCTCAGCCGTGCCGATCACGTACTTGTAGAGCATCTCGCCGGCAAGCCGGTTGCCGATGTTCTTGTCGCCGATGAAGCCCGGGGTGTTCACGGGGATAACCGGCATCGCCACCTTGTCGCTGGCAGCCTTGCAGACCGCTTCGATATCGTCGCCGGTCATGGCGGTGACGCAGGTCGCGTAGACGAAGATCGCCTTCGCCTCGGGGTAGCGTGTCGCCAGTTCCTGGATCGCCCGGTACAGCTTTTTCTCGCCGCCGAAGATGACGTCGTTTTGCATCATTTCCGTCGTGAAGCCGCGCCGGTAAAGCTGCGAATCGCTGGAGCGGGCGCCCCGGTTGTCCCAGGAGTTCCCCGCGCAGGCGATCGGGCCGTGCACCAGGTGAATAACGTCGGTGATCGGCATCAGGACGACGCGGGCGCCGTCATAAGCGCAGCTTTTCTCGGTCCCTTCGCCCGGCTCCGACTTCTTGCAGAATTTCGGTGCCCCGGCGTCGTGCGTCTCGCAATTGTCTGCTTCGTACCAATCTGGCTTTGCCATGGTCACTCCTTTGTGAACCGCAATCTAGCTCCTTCCCCATGAAGGGTTCGGAGTTATCCCCCCTGCGAAGTAGGGGGGAAGGCCCGCGGAGCGAGACAGGGGGTCCTACTCCTGCCAACTACCCCCCTGCCTCACTACGTTCAGCTTCCCCCCTATTTGCATAGGGGGGACTTCGCCTCATTACCTCATCATTTCGAAGAACTTGTCCTCGCAGGTCTCGTCGCGAACCTCGATGAACTTGTTGCAGATGGTCGTCAGCATGTTGATGGCGCCCTGGTAGCCGATGAGCGGCGCGCGGTGCAGGTTCACCCGGTCAAAGATCGGGAAGCCGAAGCGGAACAGCGGGATCTTGGCGTCGCGTGCCGCGAACTTGCCGTGGGTGTCGCCGATCATGGCGTCGACCGGATCGGTGACCAGGAGGCTTCTCATGTGCCAGAGGTCCTTGCCCATGTAAATCTTGCACCCCTTGCCGTCGACGGAGGTGTCGAGCAGCGCCTGGATTTCCTTCTCGACCTTCTTGGTGCCCTTGGAGCAGACGATGTGCCAGGGCTTGGCCCCCATCTCCAGCAGGAAGGATATGTAGCCCAAGAGGTAGTCGGGGTCGCCGTAGAGGGCGAACTTTTTGCCGTGGATGTACTGATGGGCGTCGGTCATGGCGTCCACCGCGTGCCCGCGCTCGTCCTTCAGTGCCTGGGGGATGGGCTTGCCAAACTGCTTGGAAAGCGTCATCAGGAACTCGTCGGTCTTGGCGACGCCGAACGGGGTCGGCATGGTGATGTGCTTGCCCGAGTAGTTGTCCTTGATCCAGGTCATGGTCTTGGCGGTGGCGTAGGGCGCCACGCTCAGGGTTACCTTGCCGTTGATGGAATCGGCTGCGTCCTCCAGCTTGGTACCGCCGGGATACGGGCGGTAGGTGCCGTCCAGCGGCGAGTCGAAGACATCCGAGATGTCGGACAGGAAGGTGTAGGGGATGTTCAGTTCCTTGAACATACGCTTGTACTCCCGGTAGTTGCCGGTGTTGCAGTCGAACCCTGCGATGAAGTTCAGCTTGCCGGTGCAGCGCCCTTCGATCTGCTTACCTGCGGTGAGCGTCTGCAGGATGGAGACTAGCATGTTGTCGTAGCCGTGGATGTGGCTCCCGGTGAAGCTCGGGGTGTTGGCGTAAGGGACCGGGTAGTCCGCAGGCACGATCCCCTTGTTCCGTGCGTTCTTGATGAACGCGGTCAGGTCGTCGCCGATAACTTCCGGCATGCAGGAGGTGAAGACCGCTATCATCTTCGGCTTGTAGATGGTGTATGCGTTCTCCATCGCCTCGTGCAGGTTGTTCTGGCCGCCGAATACCGCGCCGTCCTCGGTCATGGAGTCGGAGACCGCGGGTGCCGGCTCACGGAAGTGACGATTGAAGGTCGAGCGGTAGTAGGAAGCGCAACCCTGCGAGCCGTGCACGAAGGGAAGGCAACCTTCGAAACCGTGGGCGGCGAGTTCGGCGCCCAGCGGCTGGCAGGCGTGGGGCGGGTTGATCACCAGCGCCGTGCGGGCGAAGTTCTTCTCCTTGTAGTCCTCAGAGTTGATCCACTCGGAAACCCTGTCAATTTCAGCCTGGGGGGTCTCGGTAACATATTTCACGGCAGGTTCAGCTGTCATGTCTATACTCCTTTCGGCCGCCGACTCATCTGTCGGACAGCGGTAAGTAAATCGGGTTGAGCCTGCTCTTAGTACGGTGCCTTGACCAGGTTCCAGGTCGGGCTGTTGATGGCCATGTCCACGTCGCGGGCAAAAATCGGGAAGCCGTTGTACGCGTGGTAAGGACCGGAGTAATCCCAGCTGTGCATCTGGCGGAACGGGATTCCCATCTTCTGGAACAGGTACTTTTCCTTGATGCCGGAGCCGACCAGGTCGGGGCGCAGTTCGTTCACGAATTCTTCCAGCTCGTGCTCGGAGGCGTCGTCGTAGATGACAGTTGCTTCGGGCATCTCGACCGAGGTTCTTTCGTAGTCGTCGCCGTGGGCGAATTCGTAGCCGGAGCCGACAACCGTCATGCCGAGGTCAGCGTAGGCGTTAACGGTGTGGCGCGGGCGTAAGCCCCCGACGTAGAGCATGACCGTTTTGCCTTCCAGGCGCGGGCGGTATTCGTCGATGACCGCCTGCATGATCGGGTCGTACTTGGCAATGGCAGCTTCCACCTTCTCCTTGATGGTGTCATCGAAGAAGTCGGCGATCTTGCGGAGACTTTCCCTGATCTTGGTCGGTCCGAAGAAGTTGAACTCCATCCAGGGGATGCCGTACTTCTCTTCCATGACGCGGCACATGTAGTTCATGGAACGGTAGCAGTGGATCAGGTTCAGCTTGACCGTGTGGGTCGCTGCAATCTTTTCCAGCTCGCCGTCGCCGGTCCAGACTGCCTTTACGTTCAGGCCGATCTCTTCCAGCAGGGGCTTCACGCTCCAGACGTCGCCGCCGATGTTGTAGTCGCCGATGAGAGCGATATCGTAGGGGGTCGAAGGCTCGGCGAACTCGCGGGTCCCGATGATGTGGTCGCGGATGGTGTCGTTGGAGATGTGGTGACCCAGCGACTGGGAAACTCCGCGGAAACCTTCGCAGTTACAAGGGATGACCGGGATGCCCAGGTCCTTCGAGGCAACCTTCGCTACCGAGTTGATGTCGTCGCCGATGAGGCCTACCGGGCACTCGGAGAGGACCGAGATCCCCTTGGCGAGCGGGAACAGCTCGTGCGCTTCGGCAAGAAGCGTCTTCAGCTTCTTGTCGCCGCCGTAGACGATGTCCTTTTCCTGGAAGTCCGAGGTCATCTGCATGCCGAACTGGGTGACACCGTTGATGCCGGTCATCATGTTGCGGCGCGTTCCCCAGGAGTACCAGCCGCAGCCGACCGGGCCGTGGGATACGTGGACCATGTCGCGGATCGGGCCCCAAACAACCCCTTTGGCTCCGGCATAGGCGCAGCCGCGGGCGCTCATGATGCCGGGGACCGTCTTGCGGTTACTCTTGACGCAGGCGCTCTCGCCGTCGTTGGCTGCCAAGTGCGGCGCTCTCTTCTTCTTGGCCTTCTCGGGATAGATCTCCATGGCCTTTGCGATCATGGCCTCGGTCGATTCCTTGGTGATTCCCTCTACTTTCTTTCTCTCAGACATAACAAGCTCCTTTTAGTCGCCCGTTCCGGTCATCCCCGGCGGGCAGGCTGCATACTTGTCGCGGGTCCGGGGCCGGAAGGGCCCCGAACCGACAGGGTCATTAAACTGCGGCAGCCTCGGCGACGCCGACAATGGCCTCGTCCTCTGCTTCCATGATGCCGAACTCCATGAGGAGATCTTCCAGTTCTTCCATCTCGAGCGGGGTCGGGATCACCAGCATCTTGTTGTCATGGATCTTCTGAGCCAGGGTGCGGTATTCCTGTGCCTGCGGATGCTCAGGGGAGTACTCGATGACCGTCATCCTGCGCAGCTCGGCGCGCTGCACCTGGTTGTCGCGGGGAACGAAGTGGATCATCTGGGTGCCGAGCTTGGCGGCCAGAGCGGAGATCAGTTCGAATTCCTTGTCGGTCTTTCTTGCGTTGCAGATGAGGCCCGCGAGGCGAACCTTACCGGAAGTCGCGTACTTCAGGATGCCCTTGGAGATGTTGTTGGCAGCGTACATAGCCATCATCTCGCCGGAGGTTACGATGTAGATCTCTTCCGCCTTACCTTCGCGGATCGGCATGGCGAACCCGCCGCAGACAACGTCGCCCAATACGTCGTAGAAGACAAAGTCGAGGTCGTCGGTGTAAGCGCCGTTTTCTTCCAGGAAGTTGATGGCGGTGATAACCCCGCGGCCTGCGCAGCCGACGCCGGGCTCCGGTCCGCCGGACTCGACACACATGATGCCGCCGTAGCCGATTTTCATGACGTCTTCCAGCTCCAGGTCCTCAACGGTCCCGAGGTCGCGGACCAGGTCCATGACGGTGTTCTGAGCCTTGGCGTGCAGGATAAGGCGGGTCGAGTCTGCCTTGGGGTCGCAGCCGACGATCATGACTTTCTTGCCCATGTAGGCGAGTCCAGCAACAGTGTTCTGGGTAGTGGTGGATTTGCCGATGCCGCCCTTGCCGTAGATCGCGATCTGCCGAAGTTTCTTAGCCATTTGTCCGTCTCCTTTTTTTGCCCTGCTGACCGTTCCCGCCTTGAATGGTGGAACTGTTTAGTCACCTTCGTCAGCCAACCTGACGAACCTGCCACGACATGATCACTATCCGGATACGTTCGCGGTGCAGGGCTTGTTTGATTTGTCCAGGCCGATTTAAATAAATTAAAAAGGCGCTTCCGTAACTTCAACTACGGTCGGCGCCTTTGCCACCCCGTTGTGTTTCCCATCAAATTCTTATCTTTCTTATAGCAGCTACCGTGCCAACTTGTAACTCATCGCTTTTACAGCATCTTCTGTCTTGTGCCAAGTTTTTGAAGCTGTTAGTCGAGGCAGTTGCCTAACATTTAATCATTCACGGGGTGCTTCATTAAGCTGAAACCAGGCGGCAGGAGGAAAAGGCCATTGCCTCGTGCAGGCTCAAAAGATCCTTGGCGCCCAGCGGCCCCTTGAGCTTCTGCGCGGTGCTGCGCACCCGGGCGATCAGCAGCTGGGCCTCCTCGCGGGAGACCGGAATGCCGATCTGGCGGTAACTTTCCACGATGCCGTTGGTCCCGGAGTGCTTGCCCGCCACGATATGCCTGGTGAGCCCCACCTCTTCGGGGGGGAAACCCTCGTAGTTGGTCGGGTTCTTCAGCACGCCGTCGGCATGGAGGCCGGACTCGTGGGAAAAGACCCGCTCGCCGACCACCGCCTTCCAGGCCGGCACGTCGCGGTTGGAAGCCTTGCCGACCAGGCGGGAAACCGCGGAGAGGCGCCGGGTGTCGATGCCGACGTCGATGCCGCAGGCAACCTTGAGCGCCATGACGACTTCCTCAAGGGCCGCGTTGCCGGCCCGCTCGCCCAGTCCGTTTACTGTCGTACTGATGTAACTCGCTCCGCCCCTGACCCCGGCCAGCGCATTGGCAGTCGCGAGCCCCAGGTCGTTATGGGTGTGCACCTCGATGTCCATGGAGGGAAGCGCCGCCGAAAGCTGCCCCACCTTCTCGTACATGGTAAAGGGGTCGAGGATGCCCAGCGTGTCGCAGAAGCGGAAGCGGTCGGCGCCCATGTCCGAGGCGATAGCCATCAGTTCCTGCAGAAAGGAGATGTCCGCACGGCTCGCGTCCTCGCCGCCGACGCAGACGTAGAGTCCGCGCGACTTGGCGAAACCGAGGGCGTGCTTCAACTGTTCCTTCACCCAGTCACGGCTCTTGTTGATCTTGTTTTCGATCATGATGTCCGAGACACAGAGCGAGATGTCGACCGCGGTGATCCCGCAGGAAATACTCGCCTCGATGTCGGGAATCAGTGCGCGGTTCCAGGTGATGAGGCGGGCGGAAAGCCCAATGTCCACCAGGGCGCGGATCGAGGCGCGCTCCTCGCGTCCCATCGCGGGGATACCGCATTCAAGTTCGTGGACCCCCATGGCGTCCAGGGTCCTGGCTATGGAGATTTTTTCTTTGGCGCTGAAAACGACGCCTGCGGTCTGTTCGCCGTCGCGCAGTGTCGTGTCGCCGATAAATACCGGTTTTTTAGATAGTTCGCTCATCTGTCCTCCCATGAAACCGACTGCGTCTACTGCACTGGGTGCCATTGCCCGAAATACCGTCAGCCATCGGACTGGATTGAGCATAAGCTGTGCCAGACAGGGCACACGGCAGTGAAAGTCGTGCTAATGAGGCGTGATTACAGGGGATGAGCGTAGGGTTCAAGGAGGGCGAGCGGAAGTTCTAGAGAGGGAAAACCGTGGGGACTGCATGCCAATCAATCGCGGAGCTTAAAATTGCAGCAGGTCTTTGGTCGTAACGGGTGGTAAGCAGGTGGGGCGGGGAGGAACGGTTGGAGTCGGGAACATCCGTAGGTTGCCGTTGAGCGGAAGCCATTACGAAAGCCAAGCGTAAAGATCCAACTTGTTTCCGGCATAATGAGGGATGATCTGCTGCTGTTAGTAGGCGGATACCCGTAAAGGGTATCCCTACAAAAAACGCATTGCGTAGGGGCACCCCTTGCGGGTGCCCTGCATTTAATTACTGCTGATCAGCTACAGGTATTATTCGAGCAGTTTATGGCAGATCAGGCACTGCTCTTTCGGGGGATGAGTTTTGGTGAAGGCGAGTGAGCTTTTGCTGTGGCAGGTGGTGCACACCAGTTCTACCTGGGCCTGACTCCTGCCGTTTTTGATGGCGACATAGCTTGGCCGGTGCAGATCGTCAAAAGGTGTATTCTGCCCCTGCCCTTTCAAGGTGCCCAATGCCAATACAACGAGCACCACTGCGATGCCGCCGACGAAAAAAGAATCCCTTTTGCTTAAACGCATTCACAAACTCCAGATGTGGACCGGTCTCAAGGTAATCTCGCGCCGCTTCCTTTTACAGCCAATAGTGCCCTGTTGGGGTAACGCAGGAATAAATCATGAGGTAGAGACGCATTGCATGCGTCTCCTTTGCTCGATTACACTTGTTTGACTAGATCGCGGCAGCGCTGAGACGCATGCAATGCGTCTCTACAATGTCAAAAGCTGGCACACTGGCAAAGCCTCTACATGTAGTACCAGTTCGCCTCTCCGGCGTCAACCAACATCATTTGACCACCGGCTAATGCGACATCTTCGCCAAAAAGCCGCGAATCCTTTTGGCGTTGGTTCCGACATCGCTCACCCCTACCCGGGAAACCGAGCGAATATCGATCAGCGAGCGCCCGCCCGCGGGGTAGATGCGGATCACGATGTCATCCTTGAAGCCGAACCAAAAGGTGGTGTCGGTGGCCTCAATTCTCCCTTCGGCGGGAACCTGGGCGACGATCTGCCACCCCATTTCGCGTGCCGTATCCAGTGCGGACTGGAAGGCCTGCAGCATCGGAACGCTGAGGACCAAGGTTTTAAGGTCTGGATATCCTTTCAGTTGCTGTGCCGCCACCGCGGCTCCGCCCGACTCGGGCAGGCCTTGGCGCAGAGGAAGTACGGCCACAAATTGCGGCGGATGGTCCAGGTCGGTACTGATATCGTGAATGCGCGGATATTGCTGGGCCTTAAGCTTCCAGGAGTATGGCAACCCGAAGGCAGACATCCCGATCAAAAAGGCACAAAGAGACAAGGCCGCAGCGATTGCCTGCTTTTTTTTGCAAGCCACGGAGCCTGCGATCAGCGCGAGCAAAGCGGCCGCGAGGCCAAGGAACGCGGACCATTTAAGGATGGCGAAGCCGGTGCGAAACTGCCAAAAACCGAACCGGGTGCCAAAGCCAGACGACGCCAGGACAAGAATGGCTAGCAAAGAGCACGCGGTGGCGATAATTGGTAGCAGCAGGCGTGAAGTTCCTGTTGCCCGGGAGCTTGAGTCCATAACTTTTCCCCTTGAGTTGAAGCAGGGTTTCCCCCTCCCTAGCCCTCCCCCTCCGGGCCTGTCCGCCGAAGCCTGCGGCGAAGGAGGGAGAGGGGACTATTTGCTTTCTCTGACTTCTCTGACTTCTCTGACCTTGCGGTCCTTCCCCTTCTACCTGACTGGCACTATTCCGGCAATCACGCCGGAACCATTGGGCAGCTCCAGCGGTAGGCGCCGCACCTTGGTTGCACCCGCAGCAGTTAGCATTTCCACCAGTTCACTCTCGCTGTATGCCTGCCCGTCGGGAGTGCCAAGCAGCATATTCAGGGAGAAAAGTGCCGGGAAGAGCGGAGCGTCCTTGGTGTCACTGAGGATGAATTCCTGAACCATCAGCATCCCCCCCGGTTCAAGCGCCGAAACGGCCTTTTTGAGAATCTTGACGCACTCCTGGGGCCCGACCCCGTGCAGTATGTGGGAGAGCCAGGCGACATCAAAACCACCGGGAAGTTCCTCAACCTCAAAGTCACCGGCCGCGAAGCTGATCCGGCCGGAGAGGCCGAAGCGCTCGACGGTCTGCTCGGCGAACTTGCGCGTGGTAGGCAGATCGCAGATTACCGCGCTCAGCTCGGGGTTTTCCTGGCAGAAATGGATGGCATAGGTGCCCGGACCGCCGCCCAGATCCAGCAGGCGTTTGCGGCCGCTGAGATCGATATTGGGAACAATCTTCGGCGCAATCATCATGGCCAGGTTAAACATCCCCATCAGAAAGCTTTCCCTGGACGTTTCCGCATCCTCGTGGGAAACGCGCCCACGGATGGGGGCACCGCTTTGCACTGCCTGGTCAAGGTTGGCCCAGCCCGACATCAGGTGGTGGTGGTGCATGATGATATGTCCTAGGTACTTGGGGGAACTGCGACAGAGAAACTCAGCGGCAAACGGGGTCGCTATGTAGGTTTTACCTTGTTTGGCAAGGAGTTCCATGGCGGTCAAGGCGTTAAGGAGCATCTCTAGCCCGCGGCCGTCGCAGTTGATCCGGCCGGCGAGATCCTGCGCTGACAGGGGCTCAGCAGAAAGCGGCGTAAAAACGCCCAACTTAACGCCGGCATGCAGCGCACAGGTGCTCCAGTAGCCACCCGAAAGTTCGAGGAGTTGCGATGGTGTCCAGATTTTATCTCCCAAGTAAGCCTCCTTCATTGTAGTTTTGATCGGCTACCGCCCTGCCCTTTCCGTGCGCCTGCCAGAATTGCTGCAGACCAACACTAAGCAGGTAAGGCTGAAGAAAAACTGCCCCTGGCAGTCCAACGGACGCAGGGGCGTTTTTATCTGCAACGTGGGACCAAAAACTTCCGGTCAGCCCACCTGGATGTCGTGGCGCGACTCCCAGTAGCCGTGCAGGTTGCAGTGCTGAGTCGCCACGAGGGTCACTTTCCCCCCCGGAGCGATGTTGGCTGGCAGGGTTACGTGGAATTGTACTTTGGGGTTCAAAAACCCCTTGGGCTGCAATTCAACACGTCCGGCGGGTTCGTTGGCGACAAAAAACTCGATGTCCTGAATCCAGTGAGCGGGCGACATGCCGTGCAGCTTTTCACCGATGCTCACCTCGACGATGAAAATCTCGCCAGCCTTGACAGAGGCGGGCGCGGTGATCACCGGTGCGTGCGACTTTTCCAGCGGCGTTTTTTTAGCGGGATCCTTCACTCTGTTGATGTTTTCGAACAGAGACTGATCGACCGCTTGCGGGTAGAACCCGGTTGCCGAAGCAGTCGAAGCGAAACCTGCGGTTATTGAACCAACAACAGCACCTTTGATGAATGTCCTTCTGTCCATGCCCGACCTCCTAAGTATGTGTCACCATGACTGCTCGTTAGAGCATTCGCTCATTCCATTCGGGAAATTCTAACTTGCCGTTATGATAAGTCAAGTCAAATCAGCTATTGTCTGCCGTTGAGAGTTGGTAAGCGGGGAGCATTGTATGCAGAGAATGGCTTTGATGCTTAAAGAGAGGGCACAGATTGGCATGGCGGATGAAATACTGCTCGCGTCGGAACTTGACAAAGATCGACTGGACATAATCTCAGAAACCGGCTTGAAATAATATTTGGAACCGGCTTGACCCATCTCAGGAACCGGCTTGACCCATCTCAGGTAGAGACGCATTGCATGCGTCTCAGCGCTGCCGCGGTCAGGTATGCCTACGCGTGATAAGGTGAACCAGACGCATGCAATGCGTCTCTACAGGGTAGCAGGCCTTGATGTAGGATGCCGGTGAACGAAGTGAACCGCATCGGTCCTTGAAGTAGGATGCCGGTGAACGAAGTGAACCGCATCGGTTCCACGCAATCTGGCGGAGCATTATGGTGACAATTGATGCGGTTCGTTCCTCACCACATCCTACGGATGGTGAACGAAGTCATCAGCCGGATGACTTTCGGGGAAAAGAGGGCACTAACGTTTGTGGGAGGTTATCAAAAAAATCCGGAGGACGGGAACTCCCCGCCCTCCGGAATCAATCAGCTATTTTCCTACTGCCAGCTACTTGACTGCAGGAGACTTGATCTCGTGCTCGGGCCTGAACATGAGCTTCTTGGCACCGCGGTTGTTGGTGTACTTGCCAAGCTCCAAGTCGATCTTTTCCGGAACGACCTGCCCTGCCTGTGCCAGAGCCTGACGCAACTGCACCTCGGATGCCGCGGCATATCTGGTGGCATCGATCAGCACGCGCATGGTCTCTTTGGGATTATGGAATCCGGTGGAGTTCTCGGCACCGATGAAGATGAGTCGGTAGAAGGCCTGCTCGAAATTCTCCTTCGCCTGGGCATAGAGTGCCCCGTCGATCTTGGCGCCGGCTTTGGCCGCCTTGTTCGCCATCTCGAACAGCTTGGCGTCGGTTGCCGTCGCATAGCCGGTCTTCAGGTAGATAACCATGGTCTGGTCCTGGATGGCGTAAACCTTGGCGCGTAACGCTTCCGGGGTCTCGGTATGGCAGGCGGCGCAGGCATTCAGGTCGCTCTTCAGCGGGCTCATGATACGGTGGTCGGAAACCTTCTGCCCGTCAGCCGTGACGGTCGGCATGTGGCAGTCGGCGCAGCTCACGCCGGCAAGCCAGTGCGGGCTGTCGTTCGAGTAGAGCTCGTACTCGGGGTGACGGATGAAGCCCATCTTGAACCCGGTGACGCTCTGGGTCCACTCGCCGTTGGCCGGTGAACTCTTGATCTGCTTGATGATGTTCTCGATGGTGATGTGCCCGACCTGGCTACCCTTCCAGGGGAAGACGACGTCGGTCGAGTGCATGTCCTTGTCCTTGGGTATCATGTAGGTCACGTGACACTGGGCGCAGACCAGGGTGCGCCCCTGTTCCTTGCTGATCTGGGTGGTATCGACACCCATCTCCTTCATGGCCTTGCCAAGGGTGAAGCCGCGCGAGATCTTGAGCCCAATGGTTTTGTTGTCATGGCAGTCGACGCAGGAAACGCCGAGTGTCTGCGCATCCTTGGGAAGCGTTGCCAGCACCTCCTTGTAGGGAGTGGAGAAGTAGGCCGCGCCCATCTTTTTCTCGAGCATCGGCGCGTAAGGGGTCTTGCAGGTAAGGCAGGAACCGCCCGCCTTGACCCTGCCGGGATCGACTTCGAGCTGATCCTGGACCATGAAGAAGTGGCCGCGAGGTTCCCGGTATTCCGAACCGAAGCCCCAGCCGTTGTACAGCAGAGCCAGGAAGGGGTACTCGTCAAGCTTGTCGCGGCGGTCCTCACCGACGTCGTAGCCTTTCTTGTACTTGGTCTTGCCTGCCGGAGTCGGCTCGCCGGTCTGGGTCCAGAGTTTGTACTGGGCGGGATACACCTTGCCCCATTCCGCCGGCTGGATGGCTCCTTCGGCAATTTCCGACGCCTTCATCGGCTCCACCTTGTGCTGTGTACATCCGGACCAGACGACCGTAGCCGCCAGCATCGTGAGAACGGTACACCTCTTCAGGTTCTTCATCTGCATTCCCTACCCCCTTTTGTTGTGAAGTTGATACCAGTAGCTGCCAAGCGGCCACCCGGTTTCCGGAGAGGCCAAAGTGGCTTTTCATTTCTTTCGGCAAACCACATTGTGCCGCACACTACCAGTACAAAAAGACAAGAGCTTTGACGGAAGTCAAAAAAAGAGTAGTAAGGGACATTTAACAGAGAGAGGAATTCCGGCAACTGAATGCCGGTTCAGGAAGCCCAAGCATTTCTGAGGTGTACCACTCCTTCGCTCCGGCACCAGCCGATTGCTGGATTTGACAATTCCAAGCCCCTCGTTCTGCGCCAATCAGCAAGTCCTCGTATGGTTATTTTTTTCTTGTTTACCTGGAAAATCATTGACAGTCACGCTGACACAGCGGAAATTACACTTGGGGCGGAAACGTCTTTTCGCCTTCTTACATCCACTACACGACTCGAGGCTCGTAAAATGACTGAAACAAACACCAATGATCCGCTGCACGGCATAACACTGGAAATGATCCTTACCCAGTTGGTCGAACGCCACGGCTGGGAGCAGTTAGGCAGCATCATCGACATCAGGTGCTTCAAGAATCACCCCAGCATAAAGTCGAGCTTGCAGTTCCTGAGAAGGACACCTTGGGCGCGTACCCAGGTGGAGGATCTCTACCTCGGCTTTCGTAAGTAATTGTCAGAATACGGCGACAGGAAGCGTCCGACCTACCTCAGTTCCCGTAAGCAATTGTCAGAATACGGCGACAGGAAGCATCCGAAAAAAAACAATCCCGCAGCTGAAACGTCCTAAGACTTTGTCCTACAAGAAGAATCAGCGGAAAAATCCTCTTATCTACGCAAACCCTTCGGGATCAATATGATTTTTCTCTCAAGTAGTAATTTGAAGTTTCCGATAAGCTTATCGAGTACTGACACTGGCAAAGCATCCCGCACCAGACTCGCAATTCATCCGACGTGCAACGGCGAGCGATCCGGACAACCTTCAAAACGCCAACCCAGGACTGGTTGAGAACCCATTGTGCCATGGCATTCCCTACAAGGAGCAAAACATGTCTTTCACCACACGAATCATTCTAGGCAATATCGTCAGCCTGACCCTGACTGTTGCAGCGGTGACCCTGATAAATCCCAAGGGCGGGATCTGGTGGCACCTGCTGATGGGAGCACTCTTTCTGGCGACGACCTCGATCGTTCTGGGAATCTTGAGCCGTCAGGCATTCAAGCCGCTGGCAGGCATCGTCGCGGCCCTCGAGAAAGCTGCAGAGGGCGATCTCTCGGTCCGGGCCGAGGTGCTGGGAAACGGCGAGTTTGCCCGCCTCTCCGTAGCGTTCAACTCGATGATGGAGGACATGAACAAGGCCATGCGGCAGTTCTTTTCCGTGGCTGACCTGGTGCGCGATTCGGTCGTCATGGTGCGCTCGACGACCGACACCATGGCCTGTGCCGCCGAGGAGGTCGCCATCCAGGCCGGCAGCATTGCGACGGCCAGCGAGGAGATGTCGGCCACCTCCAGCGACATCGCGCGCAACTGCTTATATGCCGCCGAAAGCGCACAGAAGGCGACTCTGCAGACCCACAGCGGGTCTGAAATGGTGCAAAACTCCGCGCGTTTGATGGACAATATCGCCCAGCGGGTCAACGTGTCGTCGGCAACGGTGGCAGGCCTCGGGGAGCGCTCCGACCAGATCGGTGCCATCGTCAACACCATCGAGGACATCGCCGACCAGACCAACCTGCTGGCGCTCAACGCGGCGATTGAAGCTGCCCGGGCCGGCGACCAGGGACGCGGCTTCGCTGTCGTGGCGGACGAGGTACGGGCGCTGGCTGAGCGCACCACCAAGGCAACCAAAGAGATAGCGACCATGATCAAGTCGATCCAGAGCGAGACCCAGAGTGCCGTGGGGTCGATGTCCGAGGGAGTGGCGGAGGTAAAGCGCGGGACTGCCGAGGCGAACCGCTCCGGCGAGGCGCTGGAGGATATCCACAACCAGATAAATGACCTTACCATGCAGATCAGCCAGGTGGCGACGGCAGCAGAGGAGCAGACGGCGACCACCCACGAGATCACCAGCAACATCCAGATGATAACCGACGTGGTGAACCGCAATGTGGAAAACGCCCACAGTACGACCCTGGCAACCGGGAAGCTAGCCGAGCAGGTCGACAGCCTGCATGCCCTGGTCAAGCACTTCCGTCTGGCCAACGCCCTGGAGTGGGACCAATCCTTTGCCACGGGGATCAGTCATTTCGACGAGGCCCACAAGGTGCTGTTCAAGATGGTGAATGACCTGCACGACGCGATGCAGGAGAAGCGGAGCAAAGAGGCGGTCGGGCGGATACTGAACGGGTTGGCGGAGTACACGGTCAATCACTTTGCCGAAGAAGAGCAGGCCTTTGCCAAAACCAACTATCCGGCAGCCGTTGAGCACAAACAGCATCACACCAAACTCCTCAATCAGGTAGTGGATTTGCAGGGCAAGTTTAAATCAGGCGAGACCGTACTGAGCCAGGACATCATCACGTTTCTTCAGGACTGGTTGATCAACCATATCAAGGGGACTGACAAAAAATACGGACCGCACTTGAACAAGAACGGGATTTGACCTAAAACTCCCCGCGCCCTTCGTGAGAAGGGGCGGGGCAAAAGGAAGATACAGCGAGGTTCGGCTAACATCAAGACGCATACCCCTATCGATACACCTCTCTACGATGACCAGTTTTGACGATTAGAATGGTCAATATCTCCTGCTCAACCCGATAAATAATCCGGTAATTACCGACCCTCACGCGGTAGAGCCCGTCGTTGCTCTTGAGTTTTTTCACTCCCGGCGGCAATGGGTCCGCTGCGAGATGGAGGATACAGGCGTCCAGCCGCTTCAGTAAGGCTTTGGGAATGGCTGCCAAATCCCGAGAGGCTGCTTTAGTCAACTCAATCCGGTAGATCATTCAGGCCCAGCTCACGACGTAAATCATGGTAGGAGATCCGCTCTTCGGATTCAGCCAGAGCAGCCTTGGCAGAGGCTACATCCATTTGATCTTCCAACTCCTCAAGTAGTTCCAAGTCTTCCACAGGTATTATCGCTACTAGTTTTTTCCCGCGCCGGGTCAGGACAAATCGTTCTTTGCCGAAAGATGCACGGTTGATGACACCGGCAAAATCGTTACGCGCGTCTGCTGTCGATATTTTAGTCATTCTGGCAACCTCCACTTGTACGCATTGTACGTGAAGTCCCTAGTAAAGAGCAAGACGCCGCTTAACTCCCATCGACTTAATTATCCTGTGACAAGATAAGTACCGAATAGGGTCCGATCCCGACGTTCCCTCCGTACGGCATCTGGTCGCAAGAATCTGGAGTTGCCTCGGTGTCATAACCCAACTGATTGCTGTAATCCCCGCTGTAACCCTTCCAGTCGCTGTTAAACCGCACGCGCCAAAATCCCCCCCGCGGGAATCCTATCCGGTAGTTCTGGTAGCCGTCATGGGCGAAATTGACCACGACGACGACATCGTCACCCGCCCCACCGTTTTCCCAGCGGTGATACGCCAAAAGCTTGTCGGTATTATTGACATGATGCACATTGACATACTGTCCTCTCAAGCCGCGCGTCTGATTGAACCAATTGCGCCGCAACCGGATCAGATCGCGGTAGAGCAGATTGATCCCGGGGAAGGCACTGAGCCTGGTCCAGTCAATGGGAACGGTATCGCGGAAAAAACCGTCCTCGAGAAACTCCTGCCCCTGGAATATCATGGGGACCCCGGGAGCGGTGAACACGAGCGCGGCACCGATGCTGGAGCGCTTTCGGGAATACCAGCTGCCGGCATTTCCCGGCCAGATCTCCTCCGGCACGCGCTGGTTGCCGTTGGCGACTTCATCGTGCGATTCGGTGTAGACCACGCGCTGAAAAGCGGAGCCGTTGTAGCCGTGGTAGAGTGCGCCGCGCACGGCCAGCAGGTCACGATCGGCGTCATTTCCGGCAATGATCGCCCGGCGCACCGGGTGCACGAAGCCGGCGTCCCACTGGGAGCCGAAACCTGCCCCGCCCGTCCCGCTCTCCTTGGTGATCCACTCGTTATTCTGCAGATCCTCGGCAATGGTGATTTTCCAGGGCTGGCTCGCGCGTATCTCATTGTTGATCCACTGTATCAGGGACCACCCTTCCGGCAGTTCTCCCTGCGAGGAATTGCGGATGCTCACGACTGAGTCAAAGCGCAATCCGTCGGCGCGGTACTTGTTCAGCCAGAAAAGTGCATTATCCCGAATATACTGGCGCACCTCACCCCTGCCGTAATCGGGGCGTGGTCCCCAGTCAGTGCGGCCGCGGAGGTTGTCATAGAAGTAGATGCCGCCGTCATGGTCGGCGCTGAACCACCCGTCGAAGCGCCAGAGGTCCAGGTCACCCGGGCCGAAGTGATTGTAAACCACGTCGATGATGACCGCGATCCCGTGGACGTGCGCCGCCTTGATGAAACTGTACAGCCCCTGCGGGCCGCCGATGGCCGATTCGACCGAGAAGGGATCTGCCGGATTGTAGCCCCAGGAGTAGTCCATCGAGTATTCGGAGACCGGCATGATCTCGATGGCGTTGATGCCAAGCTCCTGCAGATAGGGCAACTTGGCGGTAACACCGTCAAAAGTCCCCGGATGGCCGAGGGTCGTGTCGTTGAAAGTGCCGACATGCATCTCGTAGATCACCAGCTCGTTCCAGGGAGGCATGGTGAAGTTGTCGCCCGTCCAGTCAAAGTTCGGGTCATGGATGACTGCGTTTCCCGAAGAACTGACCACGGCGGAGGCGTAAGGGTTTTTGTGCCAGAGCTTGTCGGCGCCGGTCGGGATAACAAATTGGTACTCGTCGCCGACCTTGGCCCCGGGCACCTCGACCGACCAGTAGCCGTTCCCCTCGCTGGCAAACGGGTGCGCCGTCGGGCTCCATTGGTTGAAGGCTCCCGCGACGAACACTTGGGTGGCAAAGGGCGCCCAGACGCGGAAGGCGACTCCTCCGGGGAAAAGCATGGTACCCATCCCCTGGCGGGAGCTCGGGACCGGGGCGGATCCGCTGGCGCTGCTATCTGCTGTCATGGTGGGCCTCCTTGGCAGATGAAAAGTGTAAGTGCAGTTTTGTTGACAACGATCCGCTAAAGCCACCACCTGGGATGGCTGGAAACAGTTCGTTGCAACGGGAATGTCAGGTGCCAGTAATAGTACCTGTCTATTGGTGTTTTACAATGTCCCGGGTGGAAGGTAAAAGATCTGAAAGTCCTGTAGGATGCGGTGAACGTAGTGAACCGCATCGCTTTAAACGATGCGGTTCACTACGTTCACCGGCATCCTACGGTGGTGTGCTTCTTTAGGTGGCTTCTGCGTTACTTCAGACGATGCCGACCTTCGACCCGCTCGGGATGCAGGCTCGCTGAGCGGAGTCGAAGCGCAGACGATCGGTCACAACGTGAGCTGCGAGGTGCAGTGTTGGGGGTCACGATACAGCCGATCACCACCTACCTACGGTTCGCAAAAGGCGCTGGGACTCCCTCCCCTTCAAGGGGAGGGTCGGGGTGGGGATGGGGATAATTGGTGCGCGCTAGCCGGAAGGGAGTAACTACACGGGCAGGGGGTGCTCAACTTTTCTCAGCGCCGCAAACTCCGGCCCAGAATCTCGGCGGCGAGATCAAGGCCGGACTCGAAGCTTTGGGCCGGGCCAAGCAGCCTGACCTGGCCGAGACGGTTCACCAGGCGCTCATCAAAGGCGGCTCCCCTGCAAAGCCGGCGCAGTTCGCCGGTTAGAAAGGCAAAGTTCAACTCCTGCGACAGCTTCATGGCGGCGCCGAAGCCGTCATAACTCATGCCGCTTTGCCTGAAGATGACCTGCGGCCGCTCGTTCGCATAAAGATAGAGGCACTTGGTGCGGTCCTCGGTCGTCACCTCTTCCTGACGCGTAACCGTCTTGGTGAGCGGAATCCCTCCGGAAAGCACCGTCCGGCCCAGACTGAACTTGCGCTCGGTGACCGTCTTTGATTCGGTCTGACCCGATATCCGCGTGGCGGGGAGCAACAGCTCTATTTCCCCGTAGGAAACCTCTGCGGTCACCCCGTCGAACGACTCGAGGCGCAGGGCTTTGGCGCCCAGCTCGAAACGGCGCACGGCAAAAGGAACCGCCTCGCCACGCAACTGCCCGGTATCGACCACGAAGGACCCGACGCCAGCCTCATCGAGCCTCAAGGAGAGCGACCGGGCCTGTTCCGCCCCGGCAAAGGACGCCAGTACGGATGGGCCGCCGCCGATCATGCGCTGGCGCACTTCATAAGCCGTGCTCCCCGAGGCGCCGGCAATTGCCTGCACCAGCTGCGCGCTCTCTTCTTTCCAGCGATGGATGACAACGACATGCATGCATAAACTCCCGAAAACCATAAATCTATCTTTCACGCCACCTGCTTATGCCGGAAGACTCCGCGCTGTCGCGCCGGACCTGTCTGCGCGGCTATGCGCTCCCGGCCCGCCTCGATCTGCTCGTAGGGGACTGCCCGCATCAGTTCTTCCAGGGTGGTCTCGCCGGCCTGCACCCGGCGAAGGCCGTCATCTATCATGGTCAGCCGGGTGGAGCCTGAAAAGACCAGGCCGCGCAGCGAGACGTTGTCGGGGCGCCGATTAAGCTGGAGCAATTCCTCGCGGCTCGGTATCCAGAGCTCCACGATCGGCAGGCGGCCGCTAAAGCCGGTATAGTGGCAGGTCGGGCACCCGGCGCCATGGACAAATTCCAGGCGGCTTTCGGGTGCGATGCCGAACTCCTCCAGAAACGCGGCCCTCGGGGTATAGGGAATCCTGCATTCCGCGCAGACGCGCCGCACCAGCCTTTGGGCCAGCACGCAGCGCAAGGTGTCGGAGATCAGACTCGGCTCCACCCCCATGTCGATCAGGCGCGTCACGGCGCTGGTGGCGTCGTTGGTGTGCAACGTAGAGAGCACGGTGTGACCGGTCAGCGCGGCGCGCATCGCCATGGTCGCGGTTTCCGGGTCGCGTATCTCGCCCACCATGATGTTGTCGGGGTCCTGGCGCAAAAAGGAGCGCAGCATCCGGGCAAAGGTATTGCCGATTGCCTCATTGACCTCGGTCTGGGTGATCCCGTCTATGCTGTATTCTATCGGGTCCTCGATGGTGAGGGTCTTCACTCCGGGCGAATTGAGCTGCGCCAGCAGAGCGTACAGGGTGGACGACTTTCCGGAACCGGTCGGGCCGGTCACCAGGAAGATGCCGGTCGGCTTGGCAAGGGCCTTCTGGAGCTCGCCCACCAGACTCTGGGGATACCCCAATCCTTCCAGGGTGATCGCGCCGCTGCGCTTGTCGAGGATGCGGATCACCACGTTTTCGCCGTACTGCGTCGGGACCGTCGAGACGCGGAAATCGACGCCGCGCACCTGCCCGTCCCTGGTGACTTTCATCTTGAAGCTGCTGTCCTGCGGGCGGCGGCGCTCGGCGATGTCCATGTCGCAGAGCACCTTTATCTTGGAGACGATCTGGCGGGCATGGGCGTTGATGAGTGCCGCGTCGACGCCGATATCCAGGTTCTGCAGGATGCCGTCCAGACGGTAGCGGACGTTTATGCCATTTTCATTGGACTCCAGGTGGATGTCGCTGATCCCTACCCTGATCCCGGTGGCGATGATCCGCTTGGCCAGGTTGTCCACGTCGGCGCTGATAAATTCGCCCACGTACTTGGACTTCCCCACCTCGCGCTCCTGGTCCTCGGAAAGCTCCAGATGCAGCTTGGTCTGCTCGGTCACCCGGGCTGTCTTGAATAATTTCCGCTGCGCCAGGGCGATATCGCTCTCCGTGGCGATGACCGGAATAATCGGCATCTTGCACCAGCTTTCCAACTGGGTGAGTTCCTCGCGCTGCAGTGGTTTGCTCATGGCGATGGTGAGGCTGCGGTCCCGGCACCTGACGGGGACGATGCCCAGGCGCTGGGCAAAGGTCGCATTGACGAAGCGGGAAAGTTCCGGGTCGAGAGCGGCATCCGACAGGGTGACGAAGGGCAGGTCGTTTTGGAAGGCGATGGCGCGGGCCAACTGTTCCTCGTTGAGCAGCTGCTGCCTGATCAGCGTCCTACCGAGCGGTTGCTTCGCGCCGGAGCTTATCTGCAGTGCGCTTTTGAGCCGCTCCTCGCTCAAGAGGTTCTGTGCCACCAGTATTTGTCCCACTCTCGGCCGCTTGCTGTAGCGCTCGAGAACCGACTCCAGATCCCGGCTCTTTAAGGAGCCCATCTGGCAAAGTATCTGGCCGATGGGCTGGCCGGGAGTGAAGCGCTGTTTTTCAAGGGCCTGGGCGAGCTGGCTTGAGGAGATGAATTTGGTCTGGATCAGTAACTCGCCGAGTTTTCTGTCTGGCATGGATGTAACCCCTCTGGTTCAGATCTCCTCCTTTAAGTTGGCTATGACAATGAATGGCAGGGCTGTGTGTCGGAAGAACTATGACAAGAACCAGAGTAGCATTTTTACTATTTTTTGTATCTAGTCAGCTGATAGTTCGCAAGCGCACACCTTCACAGCTATTCAACAACCGGAAGAAACTCTCCCTCCCCTTCCTGTCCTCCCCCTTGAAAGGGGAGGGACGTATCATCATGATTTATGAAATGAGCGGACCTTCTGCGGTTGGTTGATCACACTCCAGGAACCGACTTTAAACCCCCAGGATTAACCCCTCGAGAAGCCCGGAATCGCTCACCTTCAGCGCCGGGAAACCGAAGATCTCCATGCTCTGCAGCACCACTAGGGTGCCGGCGATAATCAGGTCCTCGCGACCCGGCTCAAGCCCCGCCACCCCGAGCCGCTTCTGCGGGGTGAGCGGCAGCAACTGGGCGTAGATCCGCTCTACGTCGCGGCGCTGCAGGGTAAGGTTATTCACCTTGCGGTAATCGTAATCACCCATCCTCATCTGGATCGCTGCGAGGGTGGTGGCCGTGCCGGCCGTACCGACCAGGGTCGACGCTGCGAAGCGCCCGGCCAACCCCTCTTTTTCCAGCTCCCCCCGCAAAAGGGTCAGCTCGCGGCCGATCTTCTCCTCCATCTCGGCGGCTCCCGCCTTTCCCTCGGTGAGTCGCACAACCCCCAGCGGCAGGCTCCTGGTGAATACCGGCACGGCATCCCGGGCCAGAGTGTACTCGGTGGAACCGCCGCCGATATCGAAGACCACCAGGTCGCCGCTGCTCTCATCGATTATGCTCTCCACCCCGACGAGGGTTAAAACGGCCTCTTTTGTCCCGTCGATGATTTCCAGCTTTATGCCGGTGGTTTCCTGCACCCGCTGACAGAATTCCCTTCCGTTAGCAGCATCGCGCACCGCGCTGGTGGCGACCGCCCGCACCCGGGTAACGCCGTGGCGCAAGATTTCTGCGGCAAAATCGGAGAGCGCCGCCAGGGAGCGCTCCATGGCCTCGGAGGAAAGGCCGCTCTCGCGGCTGAAACCGCCGCCCAGCCTGGTGATGGTGCGCTTCAAAAGGAGCTGTCGGAAAGGATGGTGGGTTGCTATCAGGAGTCGAGCGGTGTTGGTGCCAAGGTCAATGGCTGCTACGGGGTGCGTCATGCGTGAGTTCCTTCTTGTGATGGATGCTGGTGAAGCAGAGGTTGGCGATTTTGGAGAAGGCGGCGATCATGTCACCGTAGAGGAGACCCGCCACGATGGTGCATTTGCCGCTTTTCAGGCGTTTCAGGTGGCTTTGGCGCAGTTCGTCCTCCAGTGCGGCGATCTCCAGCTTAAGCTGCGGCAACTCCGCACCCACCTCGCCCCCGGCGCTCCTGTCACCCTGAAGCACACGCTCCGCGCAAAAAAGCACCTCACCGACCTTGGTGGCGAGGGCCTTCAGCTCGTCCATGGCTAAAGCGGAGTAGCGCAGGTTTTCATCCTTTTTGCGCACCAGGTAATTGAGAATCGCTTCGCACTGGTCGCCCACCAGTTCGATGTCGTTTACCAGCTGGAGCATGCTCGGGATTTCCACGGCGCGTTCCTGCGAGAGGGTTTCCCGGGAGAGCGCGATCAGGAACTGTGACATGTCGCGGTGCAGTACGTCCAGCACGAGCTCCTTGTCTCTGATGGCGGCGGCGAGTTTGGGGTCGAAGGCATCGAACTGGGAAACCAGTTCGCGGTACATGGAGGACGCGATCCCAGCCATGCGCGCCAATTCGTTCCAGGCCTGGGCCAGCGCGATGGTCGGCGTCTTCATGACCCTGGTGTCGATGAACCTGGGCCTGGCCTCGCTCTCCGCGCGCCGGGTCGGGAGCAGGGATTCGGCGGAGCGGGCGAAAAAGCCGATCAGCGGCAGGAAAACCAGGGCGGTTGCCAGGGTGAATAGGGTGTGGGCGTTCGCCAGGTGCCGGGCGACAATCGGACGCACCTGCAGCGTCAGCGCCTGGGCGGGTGCGTTTCCGGGGAAAAGCGGGAGGTTTCCGGGGGAGAAGTGGTTCACGGCGCGCAGGAAGAAGGGAAAGAAGACGAGCGCCAGGACGATGGCAACGGCGTTGATGGCAAGGTAGATGACGACCGCGCGCTTCGCGCTCTGCCTCCCCCCGAGGGAGGCGATCAGGGGAATCAGGGCGGCTCCCGCCACCTCGCCGATGACCATGGCGACAGCGGCGTCGTAGGGGAGCGCGCCTCCCGCGCTCAGTGCAATGACGATGCCGATGGTCGCCCCGCCCGACTGCACCACGAAGGTGAGCAGGGCTCCCAGGAGTACCGCCATGAGCCGCACCGAGAGTAGCTGCTCGTGCAGGCCGGCAAAGATCGCGTTCTCGCTCATGGGGAGGCAGGCGCCCTCGAGGATCGAGAGGCCGAAGAAGACCAGGCCCGCGCCGAGCAAAAGCCCGCCCAGGTCGGCGAGCCTTCGGCTGCGGGAAAAAAAGCTCAGGCCCACGCCGACCGCGATGGCGGGAAGCGCCAGGGTGGAAACCCTGAAGGCGATGAACTGGATGACGAGAGTCGTGCCGATACCGGTCCCCAGCAGTACGCCGAGGGCCTGGTAGAGGGAAAGCAGGCCGGCATTGACGAAGCCTACCACCAGCACTGAGGCGGCGCTTCCGCTTTGCAAAAGCGAGGCGAGGCAGCTGCCGATCAGGGGAGCGGTGAGACGGTTCCCCGTCCCCTTTTCGAGCAGACGCCTGAGGCGTTCACCGGTCACCTTCTGCAGACCTTCGGACATGGTGCGCATGCCGAGGATGAAGAGGGCCAGACCGCCGAGCGCCTCTGAAATGTAAGACCAGGAGCTGGACATGATAAGGCAGGTTGAGGTTAAGGTTGAGGTTAAGGAAAAGCGGCGTGACTAGGCGAAGCAGAGCCGGGTTGAGAGATTCACTGAACCCCGGCCCCAAGCTGAACCTGATTTCTCGACCTTAACCTCAACCTTAACCTGGTTTCTTTACCCGGACACCTTCTCCTTGAGCTCTTTACCTACCTTGAAGAAGGGAAGCTTCTTGGCCTTGACCGAGATGGACTCGCCGGTCTTGGGGTTTCTCCCGGTATAGGCTTCATACTCCTTCACGACAAAACTACCGAAGCCTCTGATCTCTATCCTGTCGCCTGACAGCAGGGCATCGGTCATCGAGGCAAAGACTGCATTAACCACCTCTTCCGCTTTCTTGAAAGAGAGGGTCTTCTTCGCAGCAAGCGATTCAATCAGTTCCGATTTGTTCATCGTGCTATCCTCCGGAATTGTTGCGTTAACAGCACCCTTTTAAATAACGTTTGGCAAGGTACTTGGCCTCTTCGGCGCGCCCCTGGCCGGTCAGGATCGGTATCAAGCGCTCCGCCGCGGCCTTGGCCACGGAGGGAAGCTCCAGCGCCTGTGACCAGGCTTCCAGTGCGGCCGCCTGATCCCCGGTCGCTTCGAGCAGCTCGCCAAGCATGTACTGAGCCTGGTCTGCCATGATCCCCAGTTCCTTCATCCGGTTGACTATGCTGATCGCCTCGGGGTACTTTCCGGCATCCGCCTTCAAATGAACCAGCGCGAGATAGCTCGTCGCATTGCCCGGATTGAGCCTCAGAGAGCATTTTAACAGCTCCTCGCACTCATGAGCCCGTCCTGCCCTGTACATTATAAGCGCCACTTCGTAATTTACAATGTCATTATCACAAGATAACTGCATTTCTTGCAAAATGGGGAGGGCCTGGGCGTCATTCCCCTCATGAATAAGGAGATACGCGCGGGCAAATTTTTCTCCAAGTGCGCAGTAACGCGCGGGAAGGTCGCCGGGGAGCGGCTGCACCAGCAGGAAAAATCGGTCTTCCTCATGCATTCCGGCACCCTGGTCATCCTCGAGGCTCTGGGTTCCCCCGTCCTTGCAGGAGCCGCAGGAGCTTCCGCCGTGGCCGCCGCCCTGGGCGGCCTTTTTGGAGGCTGCCGGGACCGGCTGCGGCTGGTCGACCTGCTGCAGACCCGCCTCGGCGCGCCCCTTCAGCTTGGGGTCGTCCGCCAGTTGCAGCGCCAGGGTGAAGTTGTCGAAGGCCTTGGCCAGTTCCCCCGCGTTCAGGGCGTAGGAGCCCTCCGCGAGGTTGAGCTCCGCCAGGTGGTTCCCGGCCTGGCTCAGTCCCGTGCTGATCTGCCGGGCCTCCTCCGCCCCCTCCGCCGGGCAGCATGACTGAGCCTCGAGAAAATCGACCCGTGCCTCGGCATAGCGCTCGGCCGCCAGATGCTTGGTTCCCTGGGCCAGATAGTGCAGATGGTCCTTCTTGAAAAATTTGCTGAAAAACATGCGGCTTCTCCCGTTTATGCGTAAGTATTAGAGCCGCTTTAATAGCGTGACGCTCTCTAGATGGTAGGTCTGGGGAAACATGTCGACCGGCTGGGAGACGACCACCCGGTATCCCTTGTCGCCCAAAAGCGCAAGGTCACGGGAGAGTGTCGGCGGGTCGCAGGATACATAGATGATCGACTTGGGGGCGAGGCGTGCGATCCCGGCGACTGACTCTGCGCCGCTTCTGGGGGGATCCAGAATCACCAGGTCGAAGCGCTCCCCGGCTGCTCCCAGGCGCGCCACCGCGAGCGCGGCATCGCTTACCTGGAAGGTTGCGTTGCTGACGCCGTTGGCCTTCGCGTTGGCAAGCGCGTCGTCGATGGAGGGGGCGTACCCCTCGATCCCGAGTAGCTGCGCGGCGAACGGCGCAACCGGCACCGAGATGTTGCCGTTACCGCAGTAAAGGTCGAGCACCCTTTCCTTCCCGGTCAACTGCGCCATTTCCAGGACGGTCCGGATCAGCCGGAGGTTCTGCGGGTAGTTCACCTGGGAGAAGCCGCCGCGGCCAAAGCGAAGCCGCATGGGACGCGAGCCGGGGAAAAGGTTCTCCGGGATCCGGTAGCTTAGGGATTCGACGCCGAAGACTTTCTCGATGCGCGACTTGGCTCCGGCCCTGAGAAAAAGTCCGGAAACGGAGGGGAGCCGGTCGCGGGCGCCCTGCAGGGCCCGGTTGAGCGGCGCCGGGTCGTTGCCGTCCAGGTGCAGCACCGCCACGCTCTCCCCGTCGTCGCTCATGGCGAGGTCGATCTGACTGACAGCGGCGAGTTCGGGAAGGAGCGGAAGCTGCGCGCGAAACTCGGCGGTTACCGTGTTGAGCAGCGGGTCGGCAATGGCGCAGCCGAGCGGTGCGTCAACCACTTCGTGCGAGGCTCCCCGGAAAAAACCGAAAGCCGTGGCGCCCCCCTTGCGGGAGAGCTTCAACTGGATCCGGGAGCGGTAGCCGTACTCTTTGGCTGAGGGCGCAACCGGTTCGATGCAATCGCTCTCCACCCGGCCCAGGCGGCGCAGGGAATCGCCGAAGATCTCTCCCTTTTGTTTGAGCTGTTCGGCGTAGGGCAGGTGCTGCCAGTTGCACCCGCCGCAGCGGCCGAAAAGGGGGCAGGCCGCGGCCACCCGCAGCGGCGAGGCTACCGGGAGCTCCAGCAGTTCACCTTCCAGGAAGGAGCGCTTCTCCTTCAGAATCCGGATGCGCACCCGGTCGCCCGGGGCCGCGAACTGGATGAAGCAGGCCTTCCCCTCCAACCGGCCAAAGCCGGCGCCGCCATAGCACATGCGCTCGATCTCGAGCTCTGCCTCAGACATGGCTGCGCAACGGGACAAACGAGCTGGTCTTGGTCCGGACCCGGTTCAGCTCGGACTGGACAAAGCGGCGCGCAAAGGCGGGGGAACTGAAATAGCTCATGGAGTGATCAATGAACTGCTGGATGACGTTTTGCACCGCATCGGCAGTGCCGAGCGTCGGAACCCCCTGATGCTCGATCTTTTTCAGGTAACAGACCTTGGCACCCAAGAGCTTCTGCGCGGCTGCGCAGTCCTCGGGGCCGTCAAAAAGCAGTTCGGTAAGCGGGACCTCGCAGCTGATCTCCACCCGCACCTGGTGGTAATCGCCGAAGTAGCGGCGGGTAGCATCGACAAATTGCACGGTGAGCCCGTTGGCAAGCGGGATCTCCCTGATAATGTTTTTCATAATTGTGGCAACCCCTCTGGAAAAATCACGCTATTTTTAGCATGTTAAGGATATTCTGTAAATAGGGATGATACAAAGGCGAAAATGGCAGGTCATAGTGAAAACCAGCTTGCTTTTTTGAAGAAATATTTGTAAAATCACAGATTGTTATGAAAAGAAGCCACCGAATCGGCCAGGAGTTAAAATGAGCAAGGAAGAAGCAATTGAAGTAGAAGGGACGGTCATCGAGCCGCTGCCCAATGCGATGTTTAAAGTAAAGCTGGAAAACGACCACATGGTGCTGGCTCACATATCCGGCAAGATGCGCAAGTTCTTCATAAAGATTCTGCCCGGCGACAAGGTGACCGTAGAGCTTTCCCCCTACGACCTGAGCCGCGGCCGCATCACCTATCGCGCCAAGTAGTCCTCTTTAAAGCCGTCCTCTTTAGAGTTGCCACCGGCGTTAAGCCAGCCATTCCTTCATCCGCATGCCAGCTGATATCGGATACCACGGGACATAAAAGGCGGAGCCGCGCGCGGCTTCTGAATGCGCTAAAGCTTTGTAAACCCTAACAATTTAACCGTAACAGAAGGAAAAAACCATGTACACAGCAGCAGACCTGAGAAAAGGGCTGAAAATCGCCATCGACAACGAGCCGTACATCATCACCTTCTTCGACTTTGCCAAGCCCGGCAAGGGGCAGGCGCTTTACCGCACCAAGCTGAAGAACATGATATCCGGCTCGACGCTGGACCGCACCTACCGTTCCGGCGAGACCTTCGAACCCGCCAACCTCGAGGACCGGAAGATGCAGTACCTCTACAAGGAGGACGACCACTACTGCTTCATGGATAACGACACCTTCGAACAGATCCACATCAACGAGGCGTCCCTGGGCGACGCCAAGAACTACCTGATCGACAACCTCGCCGTAGACGTCCTGATCTTCAGGGACAAGGCGATCGGCGTTGACGTTCCCAACTTCGTCAACCTGCGCGTGACCCAGACCGACCCCTGGGTAAAGGGCGACACCTCCGGGAGCGACTCCAAGCCGGCCACCCTGGAAACCGGGTACGTACTGCGCGTCCCCCCCTTCATCGAGGAAGGCGAACTGGTCACCATCGACACCCGCACCGGCGAGTACTCAACCAGAGTCAAGGGGTAGCAATGGCAGGGAACTGGGCACTCTCCCGGCGCCGCGGCGCGCTGGTGCAAAGGTGTGCCATCTTCGACAGGATAAGAAGTTTTTTCAAGGAAAAGGGGTATCTCGAAGTCGAGACCCCTTTTCGCATACCTGCGCCCGCGCCCGAAGCACAGATCGACGCCATCCCCTCGGCGGGTTGGTTCCTGCAGACCTCCCCCGAGCTCTGCATGAAGCGTTTGCTCTCGGCAGGATACCCGAGCATCTTCCAGATCTGCCGCTGCTGGCGTGAAGGGGAGCGCGGCGTTCGGCACCTCTCCGAGTTCACCATGCTGGAATGGTACCGGGCCGGCGCCGACTACCTGGACCTCATGACGGAGACCGAGGCACTGGTGCGTGCCGCGGCGGACGACACCCGTCTCAGTTACCGGGGGCACGATGTCGAGCTCTCCGGGCCCTGGGAGCGGATCACGGTGGCGGAGGCCTTCCTGCGCTATGCCGGCACCACGTCGGAGAAGGCCCTGGCGGCGGGGAGCTTCGACGAGCTCATGGTGGAGCGCATCGAGCCCCGGCTCGGGCTCTCCCGCCCCACCTTCATCTACGACTATCCCGCCTGCTGCGGGGCGCTGGCGCGGCTGAAGCCCGGCGACCCCACGCTTGCCGAGCGCTTCGAACTCTACATCGGGGGACTGGAGCTCGCCAACGCATTTTCCGAGCTGACCGATCCGGCCGAGCAGAGGGCGAGATTCGCGGCGGAAGCCGCCGAGCGCGAGAAGCTCGGCAAGGCGCCCTACCCGGTCCCTGAAAAGTTCCTGGAGTCCCTCT
>Ga0209123_1000631_pt1 | contig 42415 bp, 40 predicted proteins | sample BarGraIncu00431A_FD_184500 | JGI IMG/M metagenome (GOLD analysis project Ga0209123, IMG submission 184500) | Arctic peat soil microbial communities from Barrow, Alaska, USA - Barrow Graham LP Incubations 004-31A (SPAdes) (version 2) | ecosystem: Environmental > Terrestrial > Soil > Wetlands >...
AAACAGGTTGTTTTTTGACATGGTGCAGTCCGGGAGGGGGCGGATTATCAACTGTTCCTCGGAAGCCGGCTGGATGACGCCGCAGCCTTTTGCCGCACCCTATTTCCTGTCAAAATACGCGGTTGAGGCTTATAACGACAGTCTCCGAAGAGAACTGATGTATCTTGGAATACCCGTCATCAAGCTTCAGCCGGGTTCTTTCAAAACCCGCCTGCTTGACAATATTAATGAACAATTCGAAAAAACACTCTCCGAAACGGCACATTATAAAAAAGTGCTTACACGGATGAAACCGCTGATGACGCAGGAGCTTCAGGGCGGAAGTGACCCCCTGAAGCTTGCCGGTGTACTGGTTAAGGCTGTGAAAGCCAGGCACCCGCGGCTTGCCTACCGTGTGGGTACTGGCAAACTTCTTGCTGTACTGGAAATTCTTCCTGACCGGTGGGTCGACGGCATATACAAGGCGATGACGAATCGATAAATCGCTAATCTCAGCTTGCTGCTTCCAGCACCGGTATTTCATCCGTTCCGATACAAGGACCGAGTATCTTGCTGATCCGGTCGTACGATGCCTGCATTTCAGCGGCTGTCGTCTGGTAAGAGGCCGGATCGGAAAGACCGGGCAATACCGGTACGATCAGGTGCTGAAGTCCCGATCCCTTTGGGATCCGTACTACATTTGTCGGAATATACTCGCCCTTTTCAATAGTGACGCCATCCGCTGTCTTCAGGAAAGTGATTCTCGCGATCATGCCGTCCTGGGCTTTGCCTGCGGTCCCAAGTGAACCGTAATTCCAGTTGCCCAGGAAATTACCCAGCGAATAGTAGACCAGTGTCTGTTTCCCGGTGACCGCGGATGTCAGCACATTAATTTCCTCAAGGACATGGGGGTGGTGGCCGATGATCAGTTCGACACCGCCGTCGCAGAGCTGCTGGGCCATTTTCTGCTGCCATGCGACACTGTGCGTATTATATTCCTCACCCCAGTGAAGTGTTAGGCATATGATTTCGGCACCCTGTGATCGCAGTTCAGCAACACGCTGGAATATAGCCGTCATATCTCTTTCATACGCAGGTTCCCTGTATGGGTTGAAAGAATCAACAAGCGGGTCGGCGCCGTCCGGAAGCGGGATTCCATTGATCGTTTTCCTTTGCTCCGTGCCGGGCGTCTCAAAAGTGTAATTTAACAGACCGACCTTGATGCCGTTGAGATCTGCAACAGTATCCATCGGACTTTCTGTATCCGGCCGGGTACCGATTACGGTAAGGCCTGTATCGCGAAAAACGGTCGCTGTGTGGATGAGGCCGTTCAGGCCTTTGTCTATACAGTGGTTATTGGCAGTGCAGATAACGCGGAAACCGGCGTCATAGAGTGCATCAGCGATGGCATCAGGCCCGGAAAACGATGGGAAACCAGTGTAAGGCGGCCCGTTTAAGGTACCTTCAAAATTGCCCTCCGCCAGACTGGACTCCTTGAAAATCGATGTAACATATTGAAAATCCTGATTGAAGTCGTACACCGGTACGGCCTCGCCGGGATTTGTCAGACCGCCTTCAATAACTGATTTATGCAAAATGATGTCGCCGACGGATGTGAGTGTGGCGCGGATTTCGGGGGCGGCGGTGGGTGCAGGAGTTGGAGTTGGAGTTGAGGATGGTGCAGGTGAGGGTGCCGGTAAAGTCACAGAGGGTGCGGCAGTGGGGCTTGAATAAGCAGACGCCGGTGAGGGCAAAGCAGATGCCTGTTGCCTGGAACCGGAAGTTGTTTGTCCTGATGCTGTGTTGGATCCCTTCTCCTGGAAGGAATTCCCGCAGAAAAAAACGGCTGCCAGAAGAGCCAGCACTCCACATACGATTCGTCGGATGACAGCAGAAACCGGTGCTTTTTTGGCGTGTGATGAATCCGTTGGCGCAGGTTCACGACCCATATTTACCGCTCCAATTCCAGGTTTTCGTAAATTGCAGAAATTTAAGGGAACCGTGTTGAGCTGGAAGTGCTGTTTGTATCTCTATATTTTATTATAAAGAATTAGTTTGTCAATTTCTGCGTTTCCCGTGAATTTTTTGTATTGGATCAATTATCTGCATACATATGGCAAATAGAATGTATAATAATTTTTGCAAAGTTCACTTGACAAATAATGCAAAGCTAGCTATTCTATATTTGCAAAGCTAACTTAGCATAACTTGCATTTGAGGAGGCGGTAGTATCAAATCGAAAATTAAGGAACTGCGCAGGCAGAGGAAATTGTCGCAGGAAGAACTCGCAATGGCGGTCGGGACGACCAGACAGACCATCACATCCATTGAGGTAGGGAAATATACGGCTTCCTTGCTTCTGGCCTATAAGATTGCGCACTATTTTGGATTGACAATTGAGGAAGTATTTGATTTTTCAGAAACGGAGGAGAAGTAGAATGGAAAAATATAAGGAAATCGTCAGGAAAAGAATCCGCGGGGTAATAATAGCCACACTGTTCGTTGTAACGTTTGTGATATGCATGCACTTTTTCGTTGTCAAATCAGATGAGGGAGCAACGGGTAATTTGTTCAGCTTTTTTGAGGGCGGTGTTATCGGCCTTGACCTGGCTGCGCTGGTTTATATGATTCAGTATCGTAAAGCATTGGATAGTGACGAGAAGCTAAAGAAGATGTATAACGAGGAGCATGATGAGAGGACACAACTCATCAGGCAGAACGCAGGTTTTCCTGCCTTTACTGCTGCGGGAATCGTCCTGATTGTCGGCGGAGTTGCGGCCGGATACATTAATTCTACGATAAGCTATACCATGGCAGTCTGTGGTATTCTTATTCTTTTATATCAGCTTGCGCTGAAGTTCTATTATTCGAGAAAATACTGATGCGAATCAAAGGGAGCTGCCAGATATGAATTTCTATTTTGCACCTATGGAAGGTATAACCGGGTATGTGTACAGGAACGCCCATCATGCTCTCTTTTGTGAAATTGACAAATATTTTTCGCCGTTCATCGGGGCCAATCAGAGTGACCGTTTTACAACCCGGGAATTGAACGATATTCTGCCTGAACACAACACGGGAATCGTTCTGATCCCGCAGATTCTTACCAATCATGCGGATGATTTTATTCATACTGCAAATAAACTAAGTCAGCTCGGATACAAGGAGATCAATTTGAATCTGGGATGCCCTTCCGGAACGGTTGTATCGAAAAACAGAGGGTCCGGATTTCTTTTGCATACAGATGAGCTTGATGCGTTTTTAGATGAAATATTTTCCCGGTCGAAAACAAAAATTTCGGTAAAAACAAGAATCGGGAAAAATGATCCGGAAGAATTCTGCGAATTGATGGAGATATTCAATAAATATCCCATGGAAGAACTGATCATACATCCCCGGATTCAAAAGGACTTCTATAAGAATACGCCGAATTTGAGAGTCTTTAAGGAAGCACTGGCTGCCAGCAAAAATCCCGTCTGCTATAACGGAGACCTTTTTACAGTTAAAGATTATGAAGTGTTTGCGAATGATTTTCCGCGCGTGGAAACGGTAATGATTGGCAGGGGACTGATAAGCAACCCGGGATTGATTGCCGATATTACAAAAAATACCAAGCTCGACAAAAAGCTGTTCAAGGAATTTCACGACAGGATTTATGAGGACTACAAAAAAGTGCTCTCCGGAGATGTGAATGTCCTGCATAAAATGAAGGAATTATGGCTTTATATGATAATGATGTTTTCAGATAATGCGAAATATATCAAAAAAATCAAGAAAGCAGACAGACTGTCCGAATATGATGAGGCTGTAGCAAGTTTGTTTCTGGAACAGGAAGTCCTCGAAAGCAGGGAATAGAATAATTTATACCTTTATTGCCCATCGTAATTTAGCAGAACGCGCCCGGCTGTTGGTATAACACTCTTCTGCTGACGGCCGTACGGGACCGGGAGCTACTTCGCGGTAGATACCTTCCCGGAAAAAGCGCTGAAATGATTTTTTGACGAGCCGGTCTTCCCCTGAATGAAATGAGAGTATGGCAACGCGCCCTCCCGGAGCCAGGGCTGCGGGGAGCTTTTCGAGGAATGCATCAAGCACTTCAAATTCATCGTTGACATCAATCCGGAGAGCCTGAAAGCAGCGCTGGCAGGACTTCTTGATCTCATCGATCTTGTCGGGATTCTTATCATTTCCCGGAAGAAACCTAAGCGCCTCTTTGATAATCTGCTGGAGCTGTTTGGTTGTCGATATATCTGTTCCGTTTCTGCGTGCGGCAATAATTGCACGGGCAATCACATCTGCATGAGGTTCGTCTGCATTCTCGATCAGCATGCCTTCGAGCTCATCCTGTGATATGACTTTCAGACGATCCGCTGCAGATATACCTTCTTTGGGATTAAGACGCAAGTCCAGCGGCCCGTCTCGCTTAAAGGAGAATCCCCTTTCCGGATTGTCTATCTGCATGGAAGATACACCCAGATCCGCAAGTACAAAATCGAGCGGGCCGGATTCAATGACAAGCACATCAATATCGGAAAAATTCATTTGCAGGACCGTTAAAATTTCGGGGCCGAACCCTGCATTTTCCAGGCGCTCCCTTGTACGCGGCAATTCAAGCGGATCAACATCGACGGCATATAAATGTCCTTTGGAATCCAGGCATTTGAGCATTTTCAGAGAATGGCCGCCAAACCCGAGGGTAGCATCAAGTCCGGTTTGCCCGGGAGTAATTGCCAGAAATTCCAATATTTCCTTCACGCAAATCGAGCGGTGCATACCGGCAGGCGTACTGCCGCGCTCGATAACTTTAGCCACATCATCGGCGTATTTTTCCGGCTGCAGTTCCTTATATTTTTCTTTGAATGCTTTCGGGTGTGTGCCGTTATAACGGACACGCCTCTGATGTTTGGGTTCCTGGTTATCCATTTTTGATACCTCATTGTATTAGGTTACAAATCATGCAGTACCAATTATAATTCAAATACCGGTTGATGTCATTCGCCGATATGAATGACTTTATCCGCCCAGTTCTTATAGAATGACGGCTCGTGCGTTACGAGGATTATGTTGCCCTGCCAGCGTACAAGTTCATTCATAAGGACATCCTTGGCATCAACATCGAGATGATTTGTCGGCTCATCCAAGATCAGGAGGTTCGCTTTCGTAAGCATGAGCATGCAGATTTTGACCTTGGACTGTTCCCCGCCGCTTAATGAAGAGATAGGCTGCATAACGCTTTTGGCCTGTACACCGCACTGCGAAAGATGTTTTCTTATTTGACTGCCGGTAAGACGGCCGAATTTCTCCGTGATAATCTGAAGGGCTGTTTGTTTGGGATTATCCCATTTCAGATCCTGGTCATAATAGGCAACTTTTACATTGTCTGCAAACTTGAAATCGCCCGAAATAGCAGGGACTTGCCTGATGAGGGTCTTAATCAGGGTTGATTTCCCGATCCCGTTAAATCCTGCTATAACGACCTTCTGACCGGGCGCTATATGAAAACTCATCTTCGGAAGAAGAGGATCGGTGTAGCCGATTTTCAGGTCTTTTACTACAAGCGTCCTCTGCGTGGAAACAGGGAGGGATGTGAATTGAAAAGTCGGCTTCGCCAAATTCTTAGGAAGCTCAATCTTATCTATTCTATCGAGCATCTTCTGCCTGCTTTTTGCACTGCTTGCGGTGGAAGCCCTGGCTCCGTTTTTGGATATATAATCTTCGAATTTCTTGATCTGGACTTGCTGGGACTTGAATTCGCGGACCACACCTTCGCGTTTCAGGTCCTTTATCTCCAGGAATTTGGTGAAGTTGCCGCAATATTTGGTAATCGTTCCGAATTCAATATTACATATGCAATTTGTGACTTTATCGAGAAAATCGAAATCATGTGAAATGACAATAAATGCCCCCTCAAATTCCTTGAGGTAGCCGGTCAGCCATTCTATATGCTCCGCGTCCAGAAAGTTGGTGGGCTCGTCCAGAAGGAGGACGTCCGGCTTTTCCAGCAGAAGCTTTGCAAAGATTACCTTTGCCCTTTGTCCGCCGCTCAGCTCGCAAAGCACGCTGTCCATACCAAGTACAGTAACGCCCAATCCGTTAGCTACTTTCAGGATTGTGGTCTCCACTTCGTAAAAACCGCTGCTTTCCAGAAGTTCCTGGACACTTGATGCCTTGTTAATAAGATCGTCACTGCCGTCATCTGCCATTTTCTCGTAAAGTCCGATAAGCTCAGACTCGCTGTCATACAGATCCTGAAAGGCAGTTTTCAGATAATCAAATACGGTAATATTGTTGTCTATTTTAGCGTATTGGTCCAGATATCCGTATCTCACATTGCGCTGCCAGACAATCCGGCCGCTGTCAGGAATCAGGCTTCCTATGATCGTATTCAGCAAGGTAGTCTTACCTGTTCCGTTATGTCCGACGATGCCCATGTGCTCGCCTTTGAAAAGCTCAAACGAGGCATTTTTATATAAATCGTTTTCACCAAACGAATGTGATACTTCAATGATGTCAAGAATTCCCATGTGTCTGTTCTCCTAAATTGGATCCGAATATAAGTTTTATCGGCGCGAAGTAAATATTATATAGCTATTTCTATTTAAATTCAATTTAAATATCCAATGCCGCTTTCTGATACAGGCTTCAAACAACAGGTACTATATCAAATTGCGGGTGGATAAGATTCTTTGCAAGTCGTATAATACGCTATAATCAACTCGCGTTCGTGCGGTTGTTCCTGCGCTTTATTTAGCCGGTTACATTACCTATATGGAGGAATATAATAATGATTTTCAGGCAGTCAAAGCAGGAGGAAATTGAGTCTTTATTCAGGGAGGGCTTTAAGGTCTGGAATAAGGACAGGACTTTCGAGCAATACTGTTCTGCAAATTCAAAAGAAGATGCCTATGGTACCCGATACATCCTCGAAGACAAGGGAGAAATAGTGAGTTCCCTGATTTTGCTTGAACTGAAAAATATCGGGGACAAAAAGGTTTATGGTATCGGCTCCGTATTGACGTCCCCGGCATGTAAGAATAGAGGGTATGCTACTGAACTTCTCAAAAATTGTATTCAACAGATAAATATCCGGGATGCACTGGTTTTTCTGTATTCAGAGGTTGCCCCTGCGTTCTATGAAAGATTTGGCTTCCGAACTCTTCCGCCCGGTTTACAGAGGGAAACAGACAGTATCTGTATGGTCTTGTGTGATGATGATATGTGGAGCCTGCTGATAAATAACGGCATGGAGTTGATCCCCGTCCATTTTTAGGAGGAACAATAAAATGAATTACAGGCAGTTAGGAAAAACGGGACTACTTGTCAGTGAAATCGGTCTTGGTGCTGAATGGCTGGAACGTCACGATGCAGGTGAAATAAAAGCAGTCATTGAGCGTTGTGAGGACCATGGTATTAATATTCTGGACTGCTGGATGTCTGAGCCGAATGTTCGTTCTAATATCGGGGCAGCAATTGCAGGGCGCCGCGGGAAATGGATTATCCAGGGACATATCGGTTCTACCTGGCAGAACGGGCAGTATGAGCGCACCCGTGAACTGGTAAAAGTAAAGGAAGCCTTTTCTGATTTGCTGATACGTCTTCAGACAGATTATATCGACCTGGGTATGATTCATTTTGTTGATCAAACGGCTGAGTTTGACAGCATTATGCAGGGTGAATTCATTGATTACGTCAGGGAATTGAAGAGAAGCGGAATTATCCGACACATTGGCCTGAGTACACATAATCCGGATGTAGGCAAGTTGGCAGCTCTTTGCGGTGAGATTGAAATGATTCTGTTCAGCATTAACCCTGCCTTTGACATGCTTCCTGCCAGTGAAGATATAAACCTGCTTTTCAGCGAAAAATACGGCGAAGACTTACGGGGAATTGCGCCTGAGCGCGAAGAACTATATCGGATTTGCGAACGGGAGCGTGTCGGCATTACCGTTATGAAAGGATATGCCGGAGGAAGGCTGTTCAGTGCAGAACGTTCACCGTTCGGCGTTGCCCTGACCCCGGTCCAGTGTCTCCATTATGCACTTACACGCCCGGCGGTGGCAGCCGTCATGGCGGGTTATGACACACCGGAGCATGTCGATGATGCTGCCGCGTATGAGACGGCAACAGAGGAACAGAAGGACTACGCAAGTGTCCTTACAAATGCGCCGTATCATTCATACTCCGGCCAGTGTACCTATTGCGGCCATTGTGCACCGTGTCCCTCCCGCATTGACATAGCTATGGTTAATAAATTGTATGATCTGGCTGAAATGCAGCAGGAAATCCCGGCAACGGTAAGCGCCCACTACTTTGCCCTTTCGGCTAATGCGTCAGACTGCACAGTCTGCAAGGCCTGTGAGGCACGATGCCCTTTTGGTGTATCCATTGCGGGACGGATGGAGAAGGCAGCGGAACGGTTCGGAAAAAGTGTGGACTGTAAATGAAAATACTCATAACCACCGAAAGTTACGCACCGGCTGTTAATGGTGTTGTTATCTCGATCCTCACACTGCAGAAAGAATTATTGAAGATGGGGCACGAGGTAAGAATACTTACCTTGTCCAACGGCAGCCATTCATTTACGGAAGGTAATGTAACCTATATCAGGGCCATGAATATCGGCAGGATTTACCCTGATGCACGTTATGCTTTGTTTTACAGAAACAAGTATATCCGCGAATTGATGGAGTGGCATCCCGACTTGATCCACTCGCAATCCGAGTTCAGCACATTTCGGATCGCCGTTTATATTTCGAAGAAACTCGAAATTCCAATTGTTCATACCTACCATACGATTTACGAAGAATATACGCATTATTTCTCTCCTAACAAAAAACTTGGGAAAGATATGGCTATGCGCTTTACCAGAAGAATTTTAAACCAGACACAATTTGTCATTGCACCTTCAGAAAAGGTTCATATCATACTCAAGGGTTATGGCGTCAGACAGAAAATTCTGGTTGTTCCAACAGGCATTGACCTGGAGAAATTTGATGCCGTCCGGAATGCGCCTGAGCTTCAGACGCTGCGCGAAAAAACCGGAATAAAGAATGGACAAAAGGTGCTGATCACTGTCAGCCGGTTGGGTAAAGAAAAAAACCTTGATGAAATTCTTCTGTTTATGTCCCGCCTGAATAACCCCGGGATAACTTTACTTGCTATCGGTGACGGACCGTATCGCGAAAACCTTGAAGAATATGCCCGCAAACTCAATATTGCCGGACAGGTTATCTTTACCGGTATGGTGGAACCCGCAGAAATCGCCTCTTACTATATGCTCGGAGATGTTTATGTCTGTGCCTCCAACAGCGAAACACAGGGCCTGACATACATGGAAGCACTCGCCGCCGGTGTTCCGACCTTATGCAAAAAGGATCCCTGCCTGGATAATGTGATTGTAGACGGCGTAAACGGCTGGCAATATTCGACTTATGACCAGTTTGCAGCCAGGCTCAACGAGATGTTTTTTCAGGATGAATTGTACGAGAAATTATGCGGGAACGCGCATAGGGGGATAGTCCGGGATTATTCATCAGCAGCATTTGCCAAAAAGGTTTTGCTGATATACAAAGAAGCCCTCTTTCTGCCATAACCGGCACTGCCCGACATCCGCTACTGTGCGGCAGGAATGACATAGTCTGTAATTATATCGAGCGTATTCGCGCCGTCATTTGATGTGAGGTTATCATCTGCCGTTATAACCACTACCATATCGAGGTCAGGAACCACCATAATATACTGCCCGCCGGATCCGGCGGCCCGATACGTAAAAAACTCCCTGCCATTTACATTGTCCCGGATTGTCTGCAGCCAGAACAAATATCCGTAATCCATATCATCTCCGGCAGAAATCTGTTTTTGCGTTGATTCTTTAATCCATTCCTCAGGTATTACCTGATTCCCGTCCCACGATCCGTTATGTAAATACAAATATCCGAATTTCGCCATGTCCGCAGGCTTCATGTTTATACCGAAGCCTCCGATGTTAACCCCGGCATTATCAGATTGCCAGTTGTCAACGGATATGCCTATCTTGCTGAAAAGATATTCGTCGGCAAATTCCTTCGTGCTTATGCCCGCCTGTTCAGAAATGATTGCCGAAAGAAAATGAGTAAGTCCGGTATTATAAACAAATTTATCCCCGGGTTTATCTGTTAACGGTTTTTGAAGGACATAAGAAAGAAAATCAGGACACATGAAATATGAATAATAGTCGCTGTCAATGCTTTCTAATCCGCCGGTCATTGTCAGGACGTTTTTGATTGTGATATCATTCTTTCGCAGATCATCTGATTGGGTGAAATAATTCGGGAAAAGATCAGAAAGCTTCTGATCTGTACTTGAGATGAGCCCGTCCCTTTTTGCGATTCCGGTTAAAGCCGACATTACACTTTTTGTTACGGAATAAACCGGATTTGCGTCATTTTCTGACATGCCGTTATAGTATTTCCCGTATACCAGATATTCGTGCCGAACGACAAGAAGGCTGTATACATTTGGGAAATTATCCTTTATTTTTGAATCGGCATCGGCAAGCAGCGCAGGATTGACTCCCTGTAGTTCCGGAGTGGATGTACTCCAAAAAGATTTTGGCCAGACTGCCGTACCCGGTTCTGCCGTCGGAATGGACTCTGAAATATCATGACCGCTGTCGGCAGTTTCGTTGCTGCCTCCGTTTCTTGCTTCGGCGGCACATGCACAAGTGGATAAAGTAAGTACAATTACCATCAGAAACGAAAGTAATTTTGTCATAATCAAAACACCTCTTCCATTATAGCAAAACATTTTCGGGTGCTTTCGTATCATTCAAATTATACTATACAGCCGCAAAAAAGGCAGGAGATGATTATCCGGTCTGTCAGGAAGACACTCACATTTTTATTGACTTAGTCGGGTTTAGATGATATAAATGAACAATCAATTGCAAGATACCGAAAAATACTGGAAAGGATATGCATAAGATGAAGATGGCTGTTAAAAAAACTGCTATGATGGATAGGACAATGTGCATGCGTACTGGCATGTGTAATTTGTCGTATCTCAAAATCTGACTCGCATGCAGCATATCCAAGCATTACATTATCGTAATTTGGAAGGCAGGAAACAGCGGGTTTCCTGCCTTTATTTTTCTCGCAGGAGTTAGTGTATGATTGAAATCAAAAATCTGAATAAGTCATTCAAGACGGCAAACGAAACAATTTTTGCCTTGCGTGATATCAACCTCACAATCCAGGATGGGGAAATATTCGGGATTATCGGCTTGTCAGGTGCAGGTAAGAGCACGCTGGTCCGCTGTATCAATCTTCTGGAACGCCCGACAAGCGGCGAAGTTATCCTGGACGGCCGGAGCCTGACGGAACTTCCTCAGAAAGAACTGCTGCAGGTAAGGCAGTCGATTGGTATGATCTTCCAGGGCTTTAACCTTCTGACGCAGCGAAATATCCTGCAGAATGTCTGCTATCCAATGGAAATTGCAGGTTATAAAAAGCATGATGCGGTCAGAAGGGCAGTCGAGCTGATTGAATTGGTCGGACTTGCCGACAGACAGAAATCCTACCCATCACAGTTGTCCGGAGGGCAAAAACAGCGCGTAGCCATAGCCCGGGCACTTGCCACGAGTCCAAGGTACTTACTGTGCGATGAAGCAACAAGCGCGCTTGACCCTAACACTACACAGTCCATCCTCGATCTCCTGAAGGAAATTAATCAGAAGATGGCCGTTACGATCATCGTTATTACACATGAAATGAAGGTAATTGATCAGATCTGTGACCGCGTAGCTGTTATTGATAACAGCCGAATTGCAGAATCCGGATACGTCAGCGATGTATTCACCAATCCGCAGTCGGAAATCGCCAGGGATCTGATCCTCCCCAAAGCAAATACCACGGAGTCAATGACCGGAGAGCGCAGGCTGCGTATTATTTTTGACGGAGAAGCATCCAGCAAGCCGGTCATCGCAAATCTGATCCTCGAATGTCAGGTTCCTGTCAATATCATGTTTGCAGATACAAGGGATATTGATGGCAAAGCATACGGCCAGATGATCCTCCAGCTTCCTGACGATATGCGCCAGCAGGAGCGGGTCCTGTCTTATTTGAAAGCTAATAAGATAACTTTTACAAAGGAGGCGTGATAATATGATCTCTGAGATGTTTCAAAAACTTTGGGACAACGGCATAATCCAGATGGGGGTATGGGAGACAGTCTATATGACTGTACTTGCCACTCTTTTCTCATATGGCATAGGAATGCCGCTCGGCCTGATCCTCAGCGTCACGGATAAGGACGGGATTCATCCGATACCAGTGCTAAACCGTATTCTTGGAATCATCGTTAACATTTTCCGGAGTATTCCGTTCATCATACTCATGGTAGCCATGCTGCCCGTGGCCAAATTTATCGTTGGTACCAGCCTTGGGAATCAAGCTATGATCGTAACACTTGTCATTGCGGCAGCACCGTATGTTGCACGTATGGTGGAATCGTCCATCAAAGAGGTTGATGCCGGTGTTATCGAGGCAGCGAAGGCTATGGGAACCTCATCCTTTAAACTTGTATACAAGGTCCTGATTCCCGAAGCAAAACCTGCGCTGATCATAGGGTCAGTTATCTCCATGGTTACAATCCTAGGATATTCTGCGATGGCAGGGACAATCGGCGGCGGGGGACTTGGACAGATTGCAATCACCTACGGATACCAGCGTTATAACAACGATATCATCTGGATCTGCATCATCCTGACGATTCTGATTGTACAGATTATTCAGGAAGCCGGCACACGGATTACACATACAACCGACAAAAGAATCAACTAGTATTTGCATCCTGCAGAAAGGCGGCCGCCAAAGTGAGGAATTATTTTGAAGAACTTGTCAGAGCAAACTACCGTTTTGGACGAATGTGAAGCGGTAATGATTTATTTTCCCGGACACAAGAGTATAAAAAATAATGGAACCCAAAGGAGAAAATTTATGAAAAAAATAACTTCAGTTTTACTTGCACTGACACTTGTACTATCATCTGCTTTACTTGCAGGCTGCGGCCAAAAGGCTAAGGAAGCCGTTGAAACCACTGCGGCTGCGAAAATTGTGATTACGGTTGGTGCCAGCTCAACCCCTCATGCAGAAATTCTCGAGCAAGCCAAGACCGCTCTTGCGGCTGAGGGCTACACGCTGAAAATCGTGGTGTACGATGATTACGTACTGCCGAACAAAGCGCTTGCCGACGGCGAACTTGACGCCAATTATTTTCAGCATACTCCTTATCTGAACAGCTATAATGCATCAAACGGCACAAACCTTGTTGCTGCGGCTTCGATCCACTATGAGCCCTTCGGCATATATGGAAACGGTGTTACTGATTTAAATAGCCTTGCTGCCGGCAGCACGATTATCATCCCGGCAGATGACAGCAATGAAACACGAGCGCTCCTTCTTCTTAGGCAGGAAGGGCTGATCACACTGGCTGACGGTGCCAATGCAGCGTCCGGTGTTACTGTTTTGGATATCGTCGACGATGGAGGATACAAAATCGTAGATGTTCAGGCGGATACCGTTGCCGCACAACTCAAGAACAGTGACGCAGGATCTATTGCAGTTATTAATGGCAACTATGCACTCGCTGCAGGTCTCAAGATCTCTGCCGCACTTGCACAGGAAGATGCTTCCGGCGATGCGGCAAAGACATATGCCAACATTATTGCTGTAAAAAAGGGCGATGAAAACAGCCCGAAGATCAAGGCACTCATTGCAGCTCTCGAGACAGACGCGATCAAGAGTTACATTGAAAAGACGTATAGCGGTGCCGTAGTTGCAATTTTCTGAAATACAATCTTCTATATTAGATAATCAGCTTTTGCAATTAGGAAACAGATCGTAATTTGAACAGGTTATGAGGATTGTGTGAAGAGCATGAAAAAGAGCTTTACATTCATGCTGCGGTACTGGCTGCCTGTTTTCTTTTAACCGGATGTACGGTGCTGCAGGCGTCATCGAGTGAAACTTTGACGCCGGTAGTGCCGCAGAAGACGGTGACAGCAACAAATGCACCGGTGAAGCCGAAGATACTTTCCATGGAAGCAATTACCGATCCGTCCCTCGCTGCATCTGCAGCAGAAGATCCTTATGGCGGGATCAAAGTACACACTCGGGATACAACAGCCTGACAGGGACCTCTATAATGCGCTTTATCGGGCTGCGGTTTTTCTACTTGAAGAATGTCAAATTGAGCAAGGATGGGAATACTGTTACCTTTTTCTACTATGACTTCACTAAGGATGAAATTGCCCGCAATACGGAAATACTCGATGCCCGTTTGAGCCATCTGCTCTACAACACGGCACCCGGCAATTATTCGGAACTTCAGAAATTCATGGCGGTCCACCAATACATTTGCGAAATTTCAATTACTCATCCGATATGAGAGATCCACTGACATTCTCACCATACAGCATACTTGTAAACGGCCAGGGAATCTGCGGCGGATATGCGAATCTCATGTGTTATGTCCTGAACAGGGTGAATATACAAACGGAATATGTATGTAACGAAGCGCATGCATGGAACGTTGTCAGAATCGACAGCAAATGGTATAACTCCGATCAGCGATGATGTATTACATGAAAATGGATGGAACCGTACTTACTTACGGGGAAGACGCTACGGGAACGAATGATAAATCTGTGGATCTGCTGCCTGTTCCGGAAGAGACAAATAATTCTTCTGTTCTTCCGGGAACAAGTATGCCGTGCAGCCGGTCATTTTGCTTCGAGATTCAATTTTCCGTGCCGATGGCAGCATCACAGAATTGGAATGAGTGCGTGTATCTTGTCGATGAGGAAGGGAATGCTTTGCCGCTGTATTTTTCATTGGACAGCGAACGGAAAGCACCATAAAAGGAATGATTATTGAAAAAGGTCGTGCCAAACCAAATTGCACGATTTTTTTGTTGACTTCGAAAAATGCCGGTGATATATTCATTATAACAAGCGAGCGAGCGGTCGCTCTATGGGCTGATATACTACGGCCGCCTGGCACACATTAGAATGCAACTACCATATAAAAGACTTATGGGAGGATACTATGGACAGCAGATTTTCCATCTCGAATTATCCGGATGCCAGGGAAATTGACAGGCAGTTGGATGTATTAATCTCGAAGCCGGTATATTCAGTGAGCCCGGCAGCCCTGAAAGTTTACGAGGAAGAATACTATGGTAAAAAATGTGTCAAATCGAAGGCGATGATCGAGGATGCGAAACATGTAATACCGGGCGGCGTACAGCATAATCTTGCCTTCAATTATCCATTCCCGCTGGTGTTTACCAAGGCGGAAGGACCATACCTGTATGACCTCGACGGTAATCGATACTATGATTTCCTTCAGGCCGGCGGCCCGACTGTGCTGGGAAGCAATCCGATTGAGGTCAGGAGTAAAGTCATTGAATTACTGAATGACTGCGGTCCGTGTACAGGTCTTTTCCATGAGTATGAATATAAGCTTGCAAGGAAAATATCGGATAATTTTAAGACAGTTGAAATGTTCAGGATGCTCGGATCAGGTACGGAAGCATGTATGGCTTCCATCAGGGTCGCCCGTCTTGCCACAAAGAAGAAAAATATTATAAAAATGGGCGGCGCATATCACGGATGGAGCGATCAGCTTGCTTATGGAATCCGTATACCGGGGTCTAAAGGGACGCAGGCACACGGTGTTCCCAATTATGTATTCAGGCATATTCAGGAATTTTTCCCGAATGATCTGAAAGCACTTGAAAGGACATTAAGGCGCAATCGGCTTCATGGCGGTACGGCCGCCGTTATGATGGAGCCATTGGGGCCGGAAAGCGGCACAACTCCCGTAGATATGAATTTCAATAAAGGGGTGGAGGCACTGTGCCGTAAATTCGGGGCGCTTCTGATTTTTGACGAGGTTGTCACGGGCTTCCGGGTTGGCATGGCAGGAGCACAGGGTTATTTTGATGTCAGTCCCGACCTGACCGTTTTCGGAAAAGTCGTAGCAGGCGGATATCCCGGGGCAGGCGGCCTCGGCGGCAAGAGGGAATATATGGAATATCTCGCAGCAGGAATTGCGGGCGGTCCCAAACACAGGAAAGCGCTTGTCGGCGGAACCATGGCGGCGAACCCTCTGAGCTGTGTAGCAGGATATTTTACTCTTTGTGAAATTGAGAGGACAAACGCCTCGCAGAAGGCCGGTGAGATTGGCGACAGGCTGACAGCCGGATTACAGGTGCTGATCAAAAAATATGACCTTCCCTTTGTGGCATTCAACCAGGGGTCCATCTGCCATCTGGAAACAGTTGGTACAACACATTATTCACTTAACTGGTTCAAGCCCTGGACAATTCCGGCCGTATTACATGCAACATCAATAAGAAAAAAGGAAATGGAACACATGGGAGCTGCCTACATGGCGGAAGGTATTGTGACTCTTGCAGGCAGCAGGCTCTATACCAGTGCCGCATATACAAATGAAATGGTTGATGACGTACTGGGCCGCTTTGAAAAAGTGTTTAAGAATATTGCTGTTATAGAAGAAAAATGAGTCCGGCAGGCAGACAGGAGGCTACCATGAATGAAAGGGAAGCTAAGGAAAAAGTTGTAGACGCCGGCATCCGGCTTGTTGAGTCAGGGCTTATTGCACGTACGTGGGGCAATGTGAGCTGCAGGATCAGTGACAGTCATTTTGTCATATCACCGAGCGGCCGGGACTACATGTCACTAACTCCCGGGGAAATCGTTACAGTGGCAATCGCTGATGTAAGCTATACGGGCGATATAAAGCCATCGTCCGAAAAAGGGGTTCATGCTGAAATCTATAAACACAGTTCCGGTACGAATTTTATCATGCATACGCACCAGGAAAACGCATCCGTGATAAGTACACTTGGACTGGATTTTATACCTGCGGACCCGGCGTATCCTCTTCTTGGCGGTGAAATAATCTGCGCATCCTATGGTCTGCCCGGCACGAAAACACTTCGGCGAAATATTGCAGATGCTTTAGCGCGTTCCAAGGGACATGCAATCATCATGAAAAACCACGGGGCTGTCTGTTTCGGAAAGGATGAGACGGAAACCTTTCAGATAGCCTCTGACCTTGAGCTGGCTAGCATTCAATTTGCAGAACGCAAATACATGGAAACAGCAGACGAAAAGAGTTTTGATACGGATAAAATGCTAAAGTTCGCCCTTTCAAAGTTAGCACGTAAATGGAGAGGGGAAAGCTGCGGTTTTGACCTTCCATATTGTAAAAGCGAGAGAAATGCGAATGGGTTTACGCTGCATATTCATGACAATGCAACGGTTGAGGTTACATTGGACCATCTGGAAGGATTGCTGCCAAAAGAAGCAGAAATTCATAATGAAATATACCGTACCAATAAAAATATTAACTGCATTATTCACGCTGATTCACCTGAAATCCTGACCGTTTCCCGGGCAAATATTACACTTTATCCTTTGGTGGACGACTTCGCACAGATCATCGGAACAAAAGTGAAGACAGTTATTAAAGACCCTGCAGAAATAGCGGATGCGCTGAAAAACGCCTCTGCCGTTCTTATCGGGAACCATGGAGCTTTGTGCTGCGGCGCTTCCGAAGGGGATGCATCCGCCGTGCAGATGATTATGGAGAAGAACTGTAAAGCCCGGATATTCGGAACTCTGTTTGGGGATGTAAAGGCTTTAAGCCGTTTGGATTGCAAGCTTATGAGGGTGGTATACCAGACAAAGTATTCGAAACAGATAAGCAGCAATAAAGAACAGAAGTAATGTAGAATCATTTATGTGAGGGGGTGGCTGTCCGTGAGTGCTTATGTCATTACTTATGATGTGGGAACGACAGGAATAAAGACCTGCATTTTTGAGATTGCTGATTCGATAACACTTGTTGCGTCCATGGTGGAATGCTACAAACTGTACATAGAAGAAAACGGGGGGGCGGAGCAGGATCCTGAAGAAATATGGAAGGCCATGTGCTTTACAACAAATAAAGTCATGGAATCAAGCGGTATTCATCCCGGAAAAATACAGGGTATTTCCTTCTGTTCGCAGATGCAGGGTCTGGTTCTTGTTGACAGGAACGGGGAGCCGGTGCGCCGGTTTATGAGTTACATGGATCAAAGGGCCGGCCTTGAGATCAAAAAGGGAATTGCCAACGGCATGCAGATTGCCGGAGTCAACATTTTCAAACTCATCAAATCAATAAGGATAACCGGTGTCGTTGCGGCCAGCGTAAAAGACCCGGTATGGAAATACAACTGGGTCAAGAAAAACGAACCGGAAATCTTCCGGCGGGTATATAAATGGCTGGATGTAAAAGAGTATCTGATCCTGAAATGCACGGGCCAATTTGTTATGACAAAAGACAGTGCATTTGGAACGATGCTTTATGACATACGGAAAGGGAAAAATCGCTTCAGCGCGGAAATGTGCCGGATGCTGGGGATTAACAGCGAACATATGCCCCGGATAGTAAACGGTACGGATCAGGTTGGTCCGCTAACCCCCCGGGCTGCCTGTCAGCTCGGCCTGCTGGAAGGAACACCGGTATTTGGCGGCGGCGGGGATGCTTCTCTGATAGGCATCGGTGCAGGTGCTGCAGCTGTGGGGAGCACGCATGTATATTCGGGAACATCCGGATGGGTATCCACCGTCGTGAAAAAAAGAAAAATTGATCTCACTTCGATGATAGCTTCGATTGTCGGGGCTAATGACAACACATATAACTATTTTGCGGAATTGGAAACTGCCGGTAAATGTGTTGAATGGGTTAAGGATCACCTCGCACTGGATGAGATCAATATTTACCTGAAGAAAGTGAGCGTTTCCGATTCGCTCGAAACAATCTATGAAAACCTGTATGATTTCATGCTGGATGAGATAAAGAATATACCGGCAGGCAGTGACGGGGTCATTTTTACTCCCTGGATGCATGGGAACCGCTGCCCCTTTGAAGATCCCAATGCCCGCGGAATGTTCTTCAATCTCAGCCTGGAAACAGGCAAAAGGGATATGATCCATGCTGTAATTGAAGGGATCTGCTATCATCTCAAATGGCAGCTTGAGGCGCAGCAGAAAAAAATCAGGACATCAGAGACAATCCGGTTTGTCGGCGGCGGAGCCCTGGCTCCGCTAACCTGCCAGATCATAGCAGATATTCTCGGATATAGAATTGAAACGGTAGAGAATCCCCAAAATGCCGGAGCGCTGGGGGCGGCTGTCATCATCGCAGTCGGACTTGGTATCCTGGATAATATCGAAGATGCCAATAAGCTCATTAAAGCCAATGCAGTATATTCCCCGAACCCTGCAAACAGAATCGTATACGACAGGAATTATAAGGTGTTTAAAATGCTGTACAAGAACAATAAGAACCTTTTTCGCATCATGAACGGCATGGAGTTGAAGTAACAAAGAGCATCGGACCAGAAAGTAAGGGGGAGAAGTATGGAAAGAAATGACAATGTGTCCAAGTATCGATGGGTGATTCTGCTGGCAATTTTTCCGATTATTGTCTCCACAGAAATGATGTGGCTTTCCCTGGCACCCGTAAGCAGTATGGCTCAGAGCTTTTACGGGGTGAAAAGCTTGAACATCGACATGCTGTCCATGAGTTATATGATCATGTTCATTATCTTTTCAATACCCGCATCCTGGGTCGTGGATAAATTCGGTTATCGTCCTTCACTTATCACCGGAGCGCTGCTTACGGCTGTATTCGGAGTCGTAAGGGCCGTATTTGCATATGATTTTACGATAGTAATGATTGCTCAATTTATGATTGCCGTCGGACAGCCTTTTTTACTGAATATATCGACAAAGGTTCCGGCGAACTGGTTTCCTGCCAACGAACGGTCGACTGCGGCGGGGATTCTTACAATGGCGCAATATGTCGGATTCGCGGCACCTATGCTTTTATCACCTGTTTTAGCCGAAAACTATGGAATTCCTTTCGTACTTAAGGTATTTGCCATCATTGGTGTCGTTTCTGCTGTGGTTTGTCTCGTGTTCACAAAAGAAAAACCACGGGTTGCCCCTCCCGGACCCATCACCCCTAAGGAGGAACTAAGCCCGGCTTCCATCAAAAAACTTTTCACAAATAAAGCATATCTTGCCGTACTCACGGTGTGCTTTATATCTATCGGGATATTCAATACGGTACTGACAGTATTGGAATCGATCCTTAAGCCCCATGGCATTACATCCGCACAGGCAGGTATTGTCGGTGCCGTATTTGTTGTTGCAGGGGTCCTGGGGGCAGTCGTGCTTCCGATCATATCGGATAAGGCAGGCATAAGGATTCCTTTTTTTGTGGGCTCGATCATTCTTTTGATACCTGCTTATCTGGGATTCACATTTGTGCATTCGTACATACTGCTGGTTATCATTGCAGGCCTGGCCGGTTTTACGATCATGGGCGTGGCGCCGATTCTTTTCCAGCACGGTTCGGAAGTAGCCTATCCCATTCAGGAGGGAACTTCGCTGGGGATGATACTGCTGATGGGACAGATATCAGGGATTGTATTTGTTTTCCTTTTTGATCTGTTAAAGAATACTTCGAATTCAGTTATGATCCCCATGCTTCTCATAGTAGCGGCAACCATTCTGGAACTGCCGGTTGTCATCAAAATGAAGGAGTCAGGGTTAAACCGGAATAATGCATAAAAAGGACGGGAGTGTATCTTTGCTGGGATTAAGCGGTAAAATGGGTAATTATACGGAAAGAGAATTGCGAGGTCTATATGGCAGAGAACAGGAATGAAAATAAAAATCATAAATTTCATAAAAGCACTTTCGAAAAAACTACGGAAGACAGGAGACAAAAAGTACTTGAGGTTGCGATAGTTGAGTTTGCTGCGAAAGGCTACAGCGCTACAAGTATTAACGATATAGCAAGAAATGCCCGCATCAGTATCGGTTCCATGTACAGCTATTTTGCATCAAAAGAGGATTTGTTTTTGACCATAGTAAATAATGCCTATTATGTCATGGAAAATATATTGAATGATGTGGCAGTAAATTGTACGGATGTCTTTGATTGTGCAGCAAAAATGCTGTCTGCATCGAGAAAATTTGCGCTGGAGTATCCGCAGCTGAATCAGATATACCTGGATATCACAACGCAGGCCCTGGCACAGATGTCTGTCCGGTTATCCGATAAGCTTGAGAATATTACCCCGCACCTTCTTTCCGGCATCATCCGGCAGGCCAAAACAGACGGCATAGTCAGCAGGGATATTGATGAGCAGGTTGCCGCCTTTGTAATTGATAATATTTTCATGATATATCAATTTTCATTCTCATCGGATTACTATAAGGAGCGCATGAAAATCTACCTCGGTGAAGAAAAGGTAAATGATATTGATCAGGTGGAAGAGAGCATCCTGAAATTCATCTGCGCGGCTTTAGGGAAGCGATGAAAATCATGAGGTGCTTTGGCAGGGATCTTGTTTATAAAGCGGATGAATCGGTCATGTTCAGCGTTTGTGTCGGATAGGCAAAAGCAATGCCCTGTTTGTCGAATTCTTCTTTTATGAGCAGATTCACTGCCTGATTAATATCCATATATTTATCATAATCGTTGCTTAAGATGAAGTATGCTGCTTCGAAATTCAGGCAATAGGTGCCGTAGGAAATGAAATGAGTACGGGAAAAAGTAGTATCCGGCACACTTTCAACGATCTTTTTTATCAGCAGGGGGATCTCCTTCAGTTTTTCGCTGCTGGTATCGTAGGTAACCCGGATCGTGAATAATACTCTTCTTTGCTCCAGTGTTTTATAGTTGTTTATACGCGAGCTCGTCAAATCCGTATTGGATAATATGAGCTGTTCTCCGCCCAGTGCCCGTAAACGCGTAGTCTTCATTCCGATATGTTCGACGGTTCCCATCTGTTCCCCGACAATAAGAAAGTCACCCACCTCAAACGGATGGTCAAAAACTATAGTGAAAAAGCAGAAAAAATCCGAAAGGATGGACTGTGCGGCAAAGGCAATCGCTATACCGCTGATCCCAAGCCCCGTGATCAGAGTAGTGATTTTTACTCCGATATTGTCAAGGAACAGTATGAGTGCGACCACCCAGATCAGGACTTTTATTATTCCGGTTATCAGGTTGATCGCAAGATAATTACTTTGGGAGGTTTCTCTGTTTTTCCAGTGCTTATTTAAAGCAAACACGGCAACAGATGATGCAAAGACTGCTCCGATAATCAGCAGAATGAATAATACGGCTGTATTCAGCAGTTTTACGAATCCAGGATTCAGGGATAAGAGTTTGGTGCACAAAAAAAGAGCGGTGATATATAGAATTGGCAGCAGGTACTTTTTGATGCCGTGCAATAAAAGGTCATTAATACTGTCGGGGGTTTTGTGAGCCCAGACATAAATGCGCCTCAGTAATAAACATTCCGTTAATCGGATAACTGCACAACTGAGAATAACAGTAAATAAAAAAACAAAATAATCCAAAAACGTGTTGTTTAAAAAAGTATAATTTAAAAATTGCGGCAATATGTGGCCTCCGTTGTTCATTTTATCTGCTGCCTGATAAAGACATATCCAGCCCGATAAAACAATTTAATGGTAGTGCACAAATTGTAAGCTGTCAAATATGCAGCGAATCTGCTCTGGAAATGTATCACGGGAATGGAGATTTCAAAACCGGCCTTCACATCATTATGGCCGCTAAATCAGCAAGGCAGGGAGTTAGGAGAATTGTCCGGGCGTATTTTTCGTCATGCAGCCAGCGATCGTACTGCCCCGGTTCAAGAATCAGGGGCATGCGGTCGTGTATCGGGCGTACCGATGCATTGGCATTTACTGTAAGTATTACGTATGCGGTATATTTGTCGCCGAGTTTATCGGTGAATTCCGAGTAAAGGCCGGCCATATAGAGCAGGGGGGAGTCTTTGCCCTGCAGCAGGAATTTGGTTTTGGCATGTCCCTGCGTATGGTCCCATTCGAAAAAACCGTTGGAAGGTACAATGCAGCGCCGGTGACTGATGCTTGGCCGGAACATCGGTTTCTCATCTGCCGTTTCGGCCCGTGCGTTTATCAGCACACCGCTCCCTCGCCAGTTGGGATATCCCCAGGTCATCAATACAGGCACTGTAGACTGCTGCTGCGCGATAAGTACCGGTGCAGTATTCGTCGGAAAGATTTCGCCGGTAACCATAGGGACGCAAGGTGAAGTATTCAGGGACCGTTCCGTAATTTCATTGCAGATCCATCGGATTTCAGCGCTTGTCTCGTCATCTGCAATATAGTATCTGCCGCACATAATAACCGCCGCCTTTCTCTCTGTATGGTCCGTATGGTTTTATTATACTTCCGATTTATATCATCGGGAGACACCAGTTACACCGCAGTATGGCCATGATTCCTTTACAGAATGGCTATACAAACCTACTGAAGCGGATGGTGAATAATGATATATTCAATACACTGAACTACCATAATCCATGCATTTATTGCTTCGTGCAAAAATGACTTATATATTTAACCGGATCGTCTGACAGCAGTGTGATTCAAAAAATCAGGAGCCCGCTTCATGAGTTTTGCAGCAGAATTGGTTACCATCATTTTATCCTCCTCCATTTCCCTGTCTATTATTCTGTACTTCGCTGTAGGGGCATTGCTTTACAGCATCGTGCTTACCCGCAGGACATACCTGCGTGCAGCGAAAGTGACTGCATCAGCATCCTATCAGAAGGAACGAAAGACGAATACTGTCAATTACGAGGGGGAACAATGGTTTCACAATATGGAGCCGGCGGATACCGTTCTTCTGTCCGGTCGGAATGATCACCTGCATGGATACACCATACCTGCGCCTGTACCGTCGGACCGCTGGGTAATCTGCCTGCATGGATATACCGGTGCGCCGGATATGATGGGACCCTTCGGACAGAAATTCCATCATGCAGGGTTCAATACTCTGTACCCTGCTTTGCGCGGACACGAAAACAGCGAACAAAAGACCATTTCCATGGGCTGGCATGACCGCCTGGATATTATCGACTGGTGCCGCTTTATCATAAAGCAGAACGCCAGGGCGCAGATTGTCCTTTTCGGGGTTTCGATGGGGGCCTCGACTGCAATGATGGCGAGCGGGGAAGACCTGCCCGCCGAGGTCAGATGCATTATAGCGGACTGCGGGTTCTCGTCGGTCTGGGAGATTTTTGCCGTGCAGATCAAGCGTTACGCAAGACTTCCGGCCAAGCCGTTCCTTTTACCGATTTATACAATGGCCCTGATGATTGACCGCCTTGACATAAAAGCGGCATCATGTGTCCGCCAGGTGAGAAAATCCAGGACACCGACTTTGTTTATACATGGTGATGCGGACGAACTGATCCCCCACGCTATGATGGACGACCTTTTTTCGGCAGCCGGCTGCGAGAAGGAAAAACTGCTTGTCCGCCATGGGCGGCACGGTGAATCGGCAAATGCCGCACCGGAGCTCTACTGGTCCACAGTCCGGTCCTTTATCAGCCGGAAAATGGCACAGCCGCAGGCAGTGTGAGACCCGATTCCAAAGCATATTCACATGTAATCATTTTTGCATAAAAGCGTATCCGGGTCACTGTGCTTTCCGGTGTTTCTTCAGGCAAAGCAAAATACCTGCAGCACTTGCTGTCAAAAGTAAGGCAGTACCGACTTCAATTAAATTATCTTCCTCCCCTTAGAAAATTATCTATTTATTTTTTAGGTAAAAATTGGTGGTAATATGAAATAAGAAGAAGTTATTTTTTCGTGTGTTCATAAATTCTAAAGGAGGGTCTTTGCATGAAGAAAATTGCGGCGTTTTTCGATGTGGACGGAACGATTTCGCGTGAAGGCTTGATTGGAGAGATGTTCCGGAAAATGATCAAGTACGAGCTTATTGATGTCACGAAATGGCATGAGGAAGTGAAGCCGGCCTTTTCACAGTGGAACAGGCGCATCGGCGATTACGATAGTTACCTGATGAAAATGGTTGATATCTATACGGATACTGTGCAAAATACGGAAAGCTTCCTGATCGAGCATATTGCCAGGAAAGTGATCGAGCAAAACGGGGAAAGGGTATACACATATTCGCGTGAGAGGATTAAATGGCACAAGGAACAGGGCCATCTGGTGATAGCGATTTCCGGTTCACCCGTGGAACTGGTACGTGAAATGGCTGATAAATATGGTATGGATGACTATATGGGAACCGTATATGATGTCGGCAGCAACGGGATTTATAACGGCATCATCCACCCGATGTGGGATTCGGAGAGCAAGCGCAGCGCGGTTGTCGAAATGGCAGTGAAGCACGATTTGGATCTTTCCGAATGTTTCGCATACGGCGACACGGCGGGAGATTTTTCCATGATGAAAATGGCGGGGCGTCCGTTTGCCGTTAATCCGACCAGAGAGCTTATTACAAAGATTCTTCAGGATCCGGATCTTAAAGAGAAGATTTCAGTCATAGTCGAACGCAAAGACGTGACGTACCAGATGGGCATAGACGCTTTGAACCTGGTTGACTGAAGCTGAAAGGAAGCAAATTATGATGAATATTGGATGCCATTTATCCGTCTCCGGAGGCTTTCTGGCCATGGGGGAGGATGCGCTGAAGGCAGATGCGAATACTTTCCAGTTTTTCACAAGAAATCCCCGCGGGAGTAAAGCAAAAGAGATTGACCCGGCGGACGCAAAGGGTCTGCTGGATCTTATGGAAGAGCATCATTTTGCCAGGATTATGGGGCATGCTCCCTATACGCTGAATCCATGCTCCGCAGATCCGAAAATAAGGGAATTCGCAGCGATAACCATGGCGGATGATTTACTTCGCATGGAACATTTCCCTGGGAACCTCTATAATTTCCATCCCGGAAGCCATACGGGACAGGGCACCCAGACAGGGATCACGCAAATTACACAGCTTCTGAACAGTATTCTGAAACCGGAGCAGACGACAACTTTTCTGCTGGAAACGATGGCGGGAAAAGGATCTGAGGTCGGCAGTACTTTCGAAGAACTCCGAAGTATTCTTGACGGAGTTACCCTTTCCTCAAAAATGGGTGTCTGCCTTGACACCTGTCATGTTTCTGATGCCGGATACGATATTGTGAATGATCTCGACGGGGTGATTGAGGAATTCGACAGGGTGATCGGACTTTGCCGACTAAAGGCCATCCACCTGAACGACAGTATGAATCCGACAGGCAGTCATAAAGACCGCCACGAAAAAATCGGAGCGGGCACCATCAGCCTGGCGGCCATGGAGCGCATCATCAACCATAGAAGCTTCAGGGATTTGCCCTTTTATCTTGAAACCCCTAATGAACTGGAAGGATATGCAAAAGAAATCCATCTGCTGCGGGGGCTTTATAAAGATTAGCATAATAGCCGAAAATGAGTATGGGACAAGCGATCAGCCTTTCAAAATGACAACAAAAAAACAGCAACTGTCTTGCAACAATTGCTGTTTTTGTTTGTTGAAAAAAGAATTATTTAACCCAGGGAGTGCCGTCTTTCTGTGTGAAAGAGCCGGTGCAGACCATGATAAAATCGACCAGCCAGCCGATACCAAAAACACCGCCGGTAAGCAGCCAGATAATACCAGTGCCAACTTTACCAGCCATAAATCTGTGTACTCCAAGAACTCCGACAAACCATGTAATTAAAATTGCAGGTACCTTCTCCATAAAAAAACCCCCTCAAATAATAATTGCAGAACGGACAAATATTAAAAATAATCCTAACTTATGCGGTCGGAATAGTCAAGGATTGTTTATAGTATATGCCTCCGTGATGTATACTTATAAATCAATAGATCCGGAATTTTTAAAAGTAGGTGGGCAAATCATGCTGCTGGACAGGAACCTGATCAAAGTGACCTGCATGAATGAAATCAGGGATGCGTGGCTGACGGCCTCAAGTTTATTCCCTGATTTTTTGCCGGAGATTGAATGTGATATGAAAATACAAAATGAGAAGTATATCCAATCGGTTTTTGATCTCTTTCAGAAGCAGCTGAAGTGTTTTCCCATGAATGCACGCAGACGGAATTCGTGGAAACGTAAAACGCTCGGCTTGCTCAAACGGGTGCTGCAGGAAGAAACCATTCTTGATACACACCGGGCCATGGATCAAAAGGCCATGGATGCTTTCTGGGATGTAATCGGAAATTTCCTCGTACATGTCAGGGAATTTGCACCGGAGTTATCATTTGAAGGTATCGGACAGGCTATCCGGAATTATATTGTATATGCTATGTTTAACGAAATGAATCAACTCCGGGCGGCATTTCCGTGCTGATAGACCGCTATTTTGTGAAACGGGAAATAACAAAGGATGATCTGGCTTTCTATTTCGGATTCGGCTTTTTCCTTCAGCTGGCTGATGATCTGCAGGACAGTAGAGAAGACAGCACGGTAGGAAATCAGACTGTTTTAACTTTGGATATGAACAGCCAGGCACAGGAGAAAATTGCAAATAAGATGCTGCATTTTGTGCATCACCTTATGATTTCCGGTCATGCGGAAAATGAACTTTTCAAGAATTTCATTTTGACGAATTGTTATCAGCTTGTTTTTTCTGCTATAGTCGGTAACAGGGAGTTTTTCAGCGCAGGGTATCTGGATAAAATAGAGAAATATTTTCCGGTATCCCTGCCTTTCCGCGATAAGATGAGCCGCAGCCTAAAGACAGGCATGGACATCAAAACACAGGACAGATATATGAAAATTCTGGATGAATTGATTCAACAGGAGAAATGAGGAATAAGGGAATGAATAGTTTTGAAGAGACAGGTAAAGGGCTGCCGGAGACGGAATCGATCCTTCTTCTGCATGTCGTCTATACGATTGCTGCAGGGAAGCGGGAAGAATTCTATAACAAATTACGTGATTTCGGGATTATTGAGAAATCAAGGCAGGAAAACGGCAACTTCCAATATGATTACTATTTTCCGGCCGATAACGAAAATGATATTTTGCTTGTAGAGTTATGGAGTGGTGTGCCGGCACAGAAAAACCACCTGTCTACAGCACATTATCAGGAACTTCAGGCTTTGAAAAGAGAATATGTGGTCCATGTGGAGATCGGAAAATACACAGCAAGGAAAATGGCTTAATGGTTTAGCCGGCGTATATCCCTTGCCGGAAGATCAGGAAACAGAGAGGAAATACATGCATACATATTTTATTGGAATAGCGGGCGGGACAGCATCCGGCAAAACCACGATCGTCCGGATGCTTGAGGATGTTCTGGTCGATCAGGGGCAGATCATTTACCTGGATTCCTATTACCATGCATTTTCAGACAAGACCCTTGAGCAGCGAAAGCAGCTTAATTATGATCATCCGGATTCCTTTGATTTTGAAGCGCTGGTAAAGGATATCAAGAGGCTTAAGGCCGGGAAAACGATCCATATGCCGGTATACGATTATGTCAATTTTACCCGCTCCGAAGACTGCATAGCAGTTGACCCGTGTCCGGTAATTATCGTCGAAGGGATGCTCGTCCTCTGGTATCCGCAGCTTCGCGAACTTCTGGATCTCAAGGTTTTCATAGACACAGCCGATGACGAACGCCTGATCCGGAGGATACACCGTGATACAAAGGAACGCGGACGCAGCCTGGAATCCATCCTTGAACAGTACCAGACGACGGTACGTCCCATGCACGAGCAGTTTATCGGGCCGTCCAAAAAATATGCCGACATCATTATTCCGCGCGGAGCGGAAAATGAGAATGGCGTACGGATTCTAAAGGAACACATCAGAGGAATTCTTGCGGACAGAAAATGAGATAAATGTTCGTCAGGACATGCAGAAGTTAAGAATCGAGGAATCCTATGGAAGCCGAATTCCTGAATCCGCCTAATACTTTCAGGCCTATTCCGTACTCTATTCCACACCCAGGATATAAGGCTGATACCATTCAACAGCTATTGCTATGCTCTTTTTAAGCGACATGCCCTGGCCTGCAAGGGCTGTAATTTTGTTGCATTTTTCAGGGGAGGACAGGGAATAAGGTGAAATCTGAACAAGTGAGCCCACGCAGTCGACAAACCATGTCTTGTTCTCCAGGTCGACAAAGCCCTTAATACGGTATGTATCCTCGATAAACATCTTAATGAATTGTTCAAGCTGATACACAGTCATCGTATCGTTTATCTGAATAGTTGCTTTCTGCAGAGTAATATCCTGGGTCTGGAAACGCGGCTTCTCTTCTCGTGACGGAGAGTTCAGCGCATCGAGCCACTCCTTACGGATCTCCCCGAAACTTGTACGGTATATGACAAGTTCAGGATAATGATCCAAAATAAGTTTCTCTACCGCATCCGTCTGTTCCGGCGCTGCGATGTCGGTCTTGTTGATCAGGGCCATATCACTGACGCTTAGCTGACGGTTGCATACGCGCGCTGTTTGAAATACCTTTGGAAAACTTACGGCATCAACGAGACAGATGCTTCCTTTAAAGATGATGGAGCTGAATTTCGGGTTCGTTGTAAGGATTTTGCGGATATTTGTCGGATCGGACAGTCCCGATGCCTCGACAAGCAGAATATCGGGCGGGTCAGACAGCGCATTTTCCAATACTTCTTCGAATTTATCCAGGCGGCAGGAGCAGAAGATGGAGCCGTTGTTGATTTCATCTAATGCGACACCCAGCTCAGCGAGAAGCTTGCCGTCAATGCCTTCTTTGCCGAATTCATTTACAATGACACGTAACCGGAAAGAAGACAGCATACGGATCAGATTTTTGAGAAAAGTGGTTTTCCCTGCGCCCAAAAACCCGGTAATAAGATATAACTGCACCATGTGCTGTCTCACTTTCAAAATATTTTCGGATTTCTCCGATTTACTGTTACTTAAATTATTTCAGAAGTTCCTCGATGGCAGACTGTAATTCCTCCCTGCGGGGAATGATCGAAGAAAAGCGGAGTTTGCCGTTGATGTAGATGCTCGGCAGATTGGTGACACCCATTTTCACGCAGCGGGCAATATTCTCCTTGAGCGTGAACTTATACTCGACGACATCTATGGCATCGCCAAAATGTTCCTTTGCCACATCGGCCGCGCCCATCATATAGGTACAGGCGGCGCATGTTGCTGAATCCAGGGTGAACACTTCGATGAAAGGTTTGGTAAGGTGTTCATAGTCAGGGAGATCAATTTCAATATTTTCCTGGACGGCGACATAATTTTTAAGCATTTCACGTACGGATTCGGTCTCGTGTACAGCCTGGGCAATACCTATGTTATTCTCAACCGGTACGGCATAAGGAATATCACAGCCGGGCGCGACAATCAGGTTTTTCTTATTTTCAATTTTATCGAGCATATCCACAACATACTTCATGTTATCCTGCTGGGTTCCATGCAGCATGACCGAAGTGAGGGGAATATTACCGCCGATTGTGATGTTGTAACGGTCTGTAACAGCCTTGGCTGCCACGATATTGACGTTTTCATCAACGGAGACGGAATCCGGATTTGTTTTGCACATTTCTTCAATGTTTTTGGTTGCATCGCCGCATACAAAAAAGGAAGAAAAGGCCCCCTGGATGCGGATGGAATCAAACAGGTCCGTAAAGGGTTTGGACAGAAACTCGGCAAAATGCTTCGGAGAAACCTGCGATACCAGCGGGTCTACTACCGCGATTACGTCCATACCGGCTTCAATGTAATATTCCGACATTTTCTTGCCGAATTCGGTGCAGTATTCCAGCAGATTATTTACATAATCCTCGTCGTCATACATATCCATGAAGATGTCGTTGCCGCGAAGGTGGGATGCCAATGTGAAGGGTCCGCATATGAGGCCGTACAGGGCTGTCGTATCGCCTACTGCCTCTTTCATGCGTGCCATCGTCTTGAGTATCATCGGGAGACGTCCGTCTTCTTTGGTTGGGAGCGTACAGATACAGGGAACTGTCATTTATTCGGCAAGGGGATGTGTCTTGACGGAAGGCGGGCCGTCATCAGCCCAAAGAAGATCACAGCCCAGTATTTCCGCTTCAATCTGAAGATCGAAAACGACCGGCTGGCCATTGGGCTTATAAAGTTTGTTTACTTCCATAAGTGCATGAAAGAGAGTATCACCGTCCGTGAGTATCAGTGTGGCGTCGGCTCCTATTAATTTGCCTGCATGTACGCCGGCAAAAGGTACCCATGGAGTTGATTCTGTTTCTTCATGACGCAGGGTTGCAAGTAAGAGTTCTTTTGGATTTGTCATATGCCCCTCTTTTCTTTTTGTTGATGTTTTTTGAAATGTTCCGGTCCGCTTTATATTAATTTCTGATTTGAGCATCAGTATACAAAAACCGGGACGGGAAAGATTCCACTTACTTTATAAATATAACCATTTTTTTAGTCAAAAGGGTAACACTGACATTGGTTGCATTGTAGAATGTAGACAAGGCGTCGGATAGTACGTCCAAATAGTCCATTGAAATTCCTTTCTTACGTTCAGGTCAAAGATGTCGCACAAGTGCCGGTAAAAGCGCCGACAAAGGGATTTCTTGAATTTGAGTATACAACACTTCATTATAAAGGTCATCTCAGACAGGGACAGCAAAAAAGCACGCAGCGAGGAAAATATGGAAGAAGTATTGAAGTTTTTTATAACAGATGTGAAAGTTGACCGCAAGGACGTACTGAACCTGATCGACTGCCGTGAAGACAGTCCTGTCTATGGGGAGGTCCTTAAAGAATTTGCAGAAGTTGAGACCGCCTTCTATGAATGTGTAAAGCCGCAGACACGCCTGCTTTTCGATTCCATTCCTCCTGAAATAGCGGATGCGGAGCTGCCCGCCGGAACAAAAGTGATTTATCACATCCATACGGTCGGCAGTGATATCAACGAGTGGAGCACGCAGGCTTTCTTGGATTATGACTACCTCAAGGGGATGATTATGGATGCGATGGGTTCGACTTACCTTTTCGAAATCGAAAACAAAACACAGGCCATCTTGAAAAGGGAATGTGCGGCGCGGGGCTTTGGAATTGTTAGAAGGCTCGAGGCGCCCCTTACTATTCCGATGCTGTCTCAAAAGATTGCCAGGGACAAGCTCTTCCCTGAACCGGATTCCGTTGTTAAAATCACTTCGGCTTATATGCTTGATCCTCCAAAAAGCGTCTGCCAGATTTATGTACTGTCTGATGACAGGGATGTGTTTCTGGCAGATCATGATTGTTCTGTGTGCGATCAGATGAACTGCCCAATGAGAAAAAAGACCCTGTTGAAAGTTAAGATAATGGATTCAGACAAGACGCACATCATCACACGTTTCCAACATGAAAGCATACTCGAGACAATGCGAAGGGACAGCGTCTACAACGGCGCTGCCTGCGGGGCGTCAGGCAAATGCGGCAAATGTAAAATAAGATTTCTGGAGGGCGTCTCAGAACCTTCGGCAGCCGACCGTGTACATTTTCCACAGCAGGACCTCGATGCCGGCATACGGCTGGCCTGCCGGGCTTACCCGAAAACAGACTGTACAATCCGGATGGGTGCTGCGGATGAGTCCGGGTATGAGATCCTTTCGGGGAGTGCATTTTTTGAGTCCCTGTCCAGCGATTTCCCGGAAACAAGATTTGCTGTAGCCGTTGACATCGGCACAACAACAATAGCGGCTGCCCTTGTAGGACTTGCTTCCGGAAAGCCGATTGCATTCTGTACAGCGCTTAACCGGCAAAGAATGTACGGGGCTGATGTTATTTCCCGTATACAGGCATCGACAGACGGCAAAGGGGACCAGCTCCGGAATCTTGTACGGGAGGATATCCTACAAATTGTCCAGCATCTGCTGGAAGACAACAAGGTTACCGGCATATGCGTTGAGCAAATGATCCTTGCCGGCAACACGACCATGGTCCACCTGCTTTTAGGGTATCCCTGCAATACGCTGGGCGTATCCCCGTTCACTCCCTATTCCATTAAAAAGGAAGAACTCGTTTTCGCCGAAGTTTTCGCAAGCGATATTCTGTCATGCCCGGTCATTATCTTCCCCGGGATTTCCACTTTTGTCGGCGGGGATATCGTTTCCGGATTATTGGCCTGCGGGTTTGCAGATGCAGAAAAATTATGCCTTTTTATTGATCTGGGAACCAACGGTGAAATGGCAGTCGGGAACAAAGACAGAATCCTTGCGACATCTACCGCAGCGGGTCCCGCTTTTGAGGGCGGCAATATCCTGTGGGGTACCGGAAGCATTCCCGGCGCAATATGCAGTGTTGCCATTGACGGGGAAGCTGTCAGAATTGAGACGATCGGAAACCAGACGCCTGTCGGAATCTGCGGGACAGGCATTATCGAAGTGGTCTCCGAACTGCTTAAAAACAACATTTTTGATGAGACAGGCCTTCTGGAAGACAGATATTTCGCGGCAGGATTTCCGGTTGCGGCAACAGGAAGCGGCGAGGCCATTCTGGTTTCACAGCGTGATATCCGTGAAATCCAGCTTGCAAAAGCAGCTGTGCATGCCGGAATCGAAGTGCTCCTGCGGCGTTTTGGAACAGATTACAGCGGAATTGACACGGTATGGCTTGCCGGCGGTTTTGGCGTGAAAATTGACCGGGAAAAAGCGATCCGGATCGGGATGCTTCCGCAGGAATTCGAAGGGAAAATCCGTGCAGTCGGGAACAGCTCGCTGAGCGGTGCCGTAAGCTATTGCCTGCATTCCGGGCAATCAGGTAAGATGGAGCAAATTGTGTCGAATGCTTCGGAAATCAGTCTTTCTAATGATAAGGATTTTAATCAGCTTTATGTTGATTATATGTATTTCTGATTTCGATTTACAGCACGGAATATATGATCTTGTAAAGGCCCGGTCCGGCTGCTTCGTATCATGAAAGACACATCAAGAAAAATCCTTCGATTCGCAATTGACAAAAACATCAATTGGACAAGTCTGTGCTGAAGAATGATCTGTGATATAAATTGCTTCATACAAGAATCAAAAATCTCGATAACCGAATATATTTTATCGAAAATCGATAAAATATTATTGACTTACAGGTGTATGTTGCACTATATTATAACTACTGAACACCCGTGATGCTATTGGGGAAGTGGTTATGATTATTAAACTGATACAACCGGTAATGCAGCAAAGACCTATGGACACAAAATTGAAGACAAGGATGTCGCCATCTCTTGCACTACTTACAATTGCAAATCTTACACCAAAGACGCATACCATAATTATCCAAAATGAAAATGTGGAAATGATTGATTTTGATGAGCCCGCAGACCTGGCGGCCATTACCGTAACGGTTGATGTTATGGACAGGGCGGTACATATAGCACGTGAGTTTCGAAAACGTGGTGTTCCTGTTATTGCAGGCGGTATACACATAACGGCTCAGCCGGAAACAGCCGCCTTGTTTTTTGATGCCGTATGTGTGGGAATGGCGGAGAGAGTATGGATCAGAATTCTTGAGGATGTTCACAATCATACTCTGAAAAAAATCTACAGCGACATGGAAAATATCTCCGGCAGTGAAATTGTATCTCCCGACTTTTGTAGGATAGATATTAATAAATACCTATATTCCAACATTGTCAGTACCAGCAGAGGATGTCCGTTTCAATGTGATTTCTGCTATAACAGCTGTGAAAATATGCTGAAAACGTATATAAACAGACCGGTTGAACACGTACTCAAGGATATTCTCAATATGAAAACCAGGCATGTTCTGTTCATTGATGACAATTTTATCGGAAATCCCGAGTGGACCCGCAAATTACTTGCTGCAATAAAGCCGCTGAAATTGAAATGGAACGCAGCGGTAACTTCCAATATCGGCGATATGCCAGATTTGTTGGATGAAATGAGGGACTCCGGCTGCCAAAGTCTTTTTATTGGCTTTGAAAGTATAAACAGCAAATCATTGGACAGTGTTCATAAAATGCAAAACAGTGTGATTAACTACGAAAGACTTGTGGAGAAAATTCATAAACGGGAAATTATGATCAATGCCAGCTTCGTATTTGGATTGGATGAAGATGATCCATCCGTATTTCAAAATACGCTGGAATGGATTGTAAGAAACAAAATTGAGACGGTAACGTCCCATATCCTGACGCCATATCCCGGAACCAGACTGTACGCAGCACTGGAAGCAGAAAAACGTATAAAAGACTCCAATCTGTCTGCCTATAATACAGCTCATGTCGTATTTTCGCCGAAGAATATGACGGCAGATGAATTGTATTGCGGTTATTTGTGGATATATAAGAATATATACAAAACAGGCTGCATTTTGAAAAGACTCCCAAAATCAGGGAAGCAACGGATTCCTTATCTAGCCTTTAATTTCCTGTACAGGAAGTTCGGCAAACAAACCGAATTCCTATGCAGGGTGTTCTCCTTTGACAGGATCGGAAAATTATCGCGAAGGATTTCGTACAAGCTCAAATAGGTCAGGAAAGCAAAGTGCGGGGCAGGGATCTATGATAAAAACAACAACGCGTTTTCTGCTGCGGTCTCAGCCCGAATTCTCCTCCCATGGATTCTTATAATCCTGATCACGGGTCAATTCCCAATTGAGTGCCTTAATAATCCACTCCCCGTTCAAGTCCGCGATACCTACATAAGGGCCTCGATGCAGGAGGATATTCTCACCCGGCATGATTTCAACAGATGAATTCTGCGTCTTATATCGGATATTTCCGTCTTTATCAATGACATAGCATTTCGGGAATGTTCCGGTAACCGTGTCATAATAACCTTTGATTACGAGAAGATACTCATCTGCAGTCTGCAATTGGTCAAATCCATCGATTGTATACAATAATTTACCCGTTGCCAGGGAAAGAACAGGATAATTCCCATGATTATCCGACAGGACAAGCACATGATTGTTTATCGAATAGTAGGAAAGTCCGCTGCTGTCAAAGACAAATTCTGCATCCTTCATTTTGACTGCAATCTTATTGTCTGTGGTTCCCACAGCAACCAGGTTGTCCGCTTCCGTATAATAGTGGTTGTTGGGATCGGATCCCCTACTCCAGTATTTGGCGGAGCATGTTATGCCGTCAACGTCATAATCAATACCGTAAATGAGCTTGCCGCCCTTTTCCGTCTGATTTTTCGCAACATCATGAAAGGATGCGTCATATATCTGCCCGTCCTTCATATAATAATCCATTATATGAATATATGTTACGGCCTCACTGCTCCATATGGAGAACGAAGCGTCACTTTTAAAGGATACATTTTTCCTGACTGCGTTGCCCTTAAAATCATATATGTCATAACACTCTTCGCCCCCGTCATATGCCCCCGCCAGGAAGTATTTTCTCCCGAGCAGTCCAGCCGGTTTGCCGGGCAATTTCCTGACTTCACACTTGTCATTGATTGTTCCATCGGATGACACAAAGTAGATGGCCGCCGAGGCTGTAGAAGTCTGGTCAGGGTGCCACGTATCCGTGGTGAAAGAAACCACCGTCTCCCTGCCGTAGCATGCAACGACTGCATCAACATATCCCTGGTCATCATCCGGCATATAGGTCAGTGTCCGGATATACTTCCCCGCAGTATTGTAGAGAGTAACCACATTGTTATTGCCATTTATTTGATAATATCCGTTACTATTATATTTTAATACATTATAATATCCATCCGGATCTTCCGGGACGACGGTCTGTACTTCACTCATATTCACGCGGCTGTCTGCAAAGTGGCTCGTATCTTTGAATAATCCTGTTGGCGGAGTGCTTTGCCCGTCCGTGAAAAGGAAGGTGCACCGCTGTTTTCCATAGCTGTCATATAGGTTGTAGTAGGCACCCTCGCCGGGCAGGACAGCATAATAATTTTCTTCAAATAGCCGGCCGTCCGGAAAGGTCTCCCTGGGAATAAAGACGGATGCAGGCGTTGGGACCGGTATTGATATCGGGGCTGGCTCAGGTGAAGGCGAAGGTGAAGGTGATTGTTCGTTTGCCGGGGAGGGGGAAGCGGCAGGTGTTGCTGCAAAGGTAATCGTTCCTGTAATTTCCGTGCCTGCAGTGCCTGCCGCGGGAACGGAACCGGAAGGATTCTTACCGCTGCAGGCGCTTATCAAAAGCAGCATGCATGCCGTTGTGATCATTAAAATGAGGACGGGCCTTCGGCTTCCTGTATTCATCGTTTGTTCCTCGTCGTCTTTCCCTCTTGCATCCATCCAAAGCTTCTGTCAGTCGAGCTTCATGACCGGCACATAGCCATTGTCCTTTAAGAGCTGCTGTCCGTCTTTGGTCAGAAGCCAGTCAAGGATTGCTTCGGACAGCGGATCCGGCTCGAGGAGGATGACGCCGTAGAAGGCATTTACAAATCCATATTCCCTGCTGTTAATTGTCTCGTTGGAAGGAAGGACGCCGTCAACGGCAATAAATTTAAGTCCCGGCTGCGTATACATATTCCTGGCGTAATAGTAAACGGAGTATCCGATGGCATTGGCACTGTTGTTATATGCGGAAATATCCGTAATGGTGTCAGCCATCGTAGTAGCGATGGTTTCCGTAGACGGTGCCATCATCGCAGTACCTTTCATCATCAGGTTCAGCATCAGAGTCTGGCTGCCGCTGAGCTCCGGGCGCTGGAAAGGAACAATTGGCGTATCCGCGCCTCCGACTTCGTACCAGTTGGTAATTTTGCCGCTGTAGATACCGCGGACCTGTTCGCTTGTCAGTGAGTTAACCGAATTAGCCTCATTGACAATGAACACCAGTGCATCGAGGCCGATTTCCCTGCAATCCATCGTATGGAAAACATCGAGTTCGTCTATTGTCGGCTGTGCCGGTTCATAGACAAGAAGCAGATCTGATTTTCCGTCATGCATGGCATAATAGCTCGCATCGGTTGTATTAAAGGCGACGGACTCCTCGGCCTGCGCCGGAGTACAGCCGGTCAATTTTTGAATGAGGGCGATTGCCAGGGGAATCGTCGCAGTTGATCCGTCTACGACAGGATAGTTCTCCAGCGTGATCGTGCTGAGCAGATCCTTGACAGGGGAAGGTGATGCGGCCGGTGTTGTTGCAGCCGGCACTTTTGTTTCTTCCGGTTTTGATGAGTCGGCAGATTCCGGGCGATCATCCGTACTTGCTGCTGATGGTTTCTCTTTTCGTGCAGCGCAGCCGGAAAGGCATAACGCCACAGCAAATGCCAGAATCAAACTTGCGAATCTTCCCATAATCTCTCTCCCTTGATGTTGCGTATTAGTTAAATTTATTATACGACATTCTTTTGCAAAAGATAATAATTTTTTTACATTTTACAGCAATATTAAAATTGTTTTGATTATAGAAGGATCATAGCGTATCATTTGAATTATCAGAGAACATCCATTTTAGTGAAAGGATTTATTAGACGATGAAAAAGCCGAATTACCCCTATTATGAAGTCACAAAATTCGACACTATTAAAGAAATGCTTGATATGGCCGCAAATGAAGCAGGCGGAAAAATTGCATTCAAATACAAAGAAAACGGGGAAATTATTGAGCAGACGTATTCTGAGTTTGTAAACCAGGTAAACTGGCTCGGTTCCGCACTTACAGAATTCGGATTTGGCGATAAGCACATCGCGTGCATAGGCACCAACAGTTACAAATGGGTTGTGACATATCTTACCGTACTTAAAAGTGCAGGTGTATTTGTACCGGTTGACAAAGATCTCCCGCCCGCGGATATTTTCCATATATTAAATGAGAGTGAATGCAGTGTCGTATTTTATACCAAGGCCCATGAAAAGCTGTTTATGAGCAGCACGGAGAAGCTTCCGCATGTCAAGCTGTATATCAGCTTTGACAGAACGGAAGACAGTGAAAATTTCCTGTCGTTTGATAAGTTCCTGGAACACGGGGAAAGCTGCGATCCGGCTGAATACCTGGCGATGAAAAATGAACCGGACGCGCTGAAAATGCTTGTATATACATCCGGTACAACAGGCATCGCAAAAGGCGTCATGCTGTCGGAGCATAACCTTGTATCAAGTGTCTATTACGGGCTGCAGGTATCGACCGTTTTTGACTCCTGCCTCTCCGTACTTCCGTACCATCACACCTATGAGGCGGTAAGCGGTATCCTGGTATCACTTCACCACCATTCGACCATCTGCATCAACGACAGCCTGAAGGAAGTCCTGAAGAACCTGCAGCTGTATAAGCCGTCGTACATTTATCTGGTCCCTGCTTTTGTCGAAGTGTTCTATTCAAGAATCACCAAAACAATCAAGGATTCCGGCAAAGAAAAAATATTCGGCATTATGATTTCCGTAAGCAATGCGCTGCGCAAAGTTGGCATTGACCTTCGCAAGGTCCTGTTCAAGTCCGTGCATACCGCTTTTGGCGGGAGACTGCGCAAAATTGTCTGCGGCGGTGCGCCGATTCGCCCTGAAATAGGCAAATTTTTTGACGATGTCGGCATAAGCCTGATAAACGGCTACGGCATTACGGAATGCTCCCCCCTGGTAAGTGCAAATCATGATAAATATAATGATTACCATACCGTTGGAATCAAGCTTCGCTGTCTTGACTGGCGGATTGACAGCCCCAACGAAGAGGGTATAGGGGAGATATGCATTAAGGGTGATGTTGTGATGCTCGGATACTATAAGCAGCCCGAAAAAACGGCGGAAGTCCTCAAGGACGGCTGGTTCTATACCGGCGATTACGGATATATCAATGACAGGGAGCAGCTTGTCATTACCGGCCGCAAAAAGAACCTCATCGTCCTGGACAACGGCAAAAACGTATATCCTGAAGAGCTGGAAGCATACATCATGAACATTGACTATGTAACGGAGGTTGTAGTCAGAGGACTTATTGATGAAAAGGGCGGTGAAAGCGCAATCGGTGCGGAAGTTTTCCTGAGCGAAGAAAAAACGCCGGTGGAAGTCCTTAAGGATATACGGAAGGCATTATACGGACTTCCCTCCTACAAGCAGGTTTCAAAAGTGGTAATCAGGACGGAGGAGTTTGATAAGACTACTTCCAAGAAAATTAAAAGGTAACATAAAATGACCTGATAAGCAGATCATTCTTATCATGCCGGTCCGGGCGCGAGGCAGCACACGGGCCGGTATTTTTATGGTTTTTTTGAAGGAAGGTCGATGATATAATAGTTATGATACTGTAGGAAAGTTCCAGTAGGAAAGTTCCAGTAAGAAAGGGACCGTCATGAATACAAAAGACAATCGTTACCTCTACTTTATCCTGCTGACTGTTTTCGCAGGCATGGTGGCTATGGCAGGTGATTTGCTGATCGGCTTTGTGGAACCGGGCATGATTGGAAAGTATGGAATGATCCAGACAGGATGGTCGCAGGTAGCGATTTGGCGGCCGACTTTATCACTGATTCTGGCGTCCTTTGTTTTTCCGCTTTACCTGCCCGGACTTTATGCGGTCTCGAAAAGAATCGAAGAAACCGCACCAAAAGCAGGGAAAGCCTTTATGATTCTTTCGTTTATATCAAGTACCGGCTGGCTCCTGATCCATGCGGCGTTCTGTATTCCCCAATTCACTTATAAATATCTGTTTGATGCCGGATATCCGGATCTTGCCGTCAAAATAACAGACAAAATGCTGGAAATGTCCGTCCCTTCTGTTATTGTTTCAGGTTTATCAATGACAGCAGCCTTCGGTATTCTTTTTGTGGTCATTATCCGTAAAAAAACAATATACAGCAGATGGTGTGTACTGATGAATCCGATTCTGATTGCACCGGCAACTATGGTGCCGGCGTATTTTTTCCCTGACTCCGGTTTTTTTGCCGGGCTCAGCATGTGCAAAATGAATCTGGGCATGTTTCTTTTCTTTTTTGCGGCTGCTTTATATGAACGCAGGCGAAAAGTGGTAAAATGAAGTGCGCAGGGAACAACTATTCTGCATAATCTATTGACATAAAGCTTACTTGAACCTTTATAGTGTAAGCAGCTAAAAGCATTTTGAAATTTTATGGAGGATAATCACAATGGAAAATTTTACATTTTACTCCCCGACCTATTTCTGTTTTGGAAAAGACAGCGAAAATAAAATCGGTGAAATGGTCGAACGCTTCGGCGGAAAGAAAGTCCTTATCCATTACGGCGGCGGATCGATCAGGCACAACGGCGTGTTTGACAGTGTAGTCGCTTCTTTGAATGAGAAGAAAATCCCGTTTGTCGAGTTGGGCGGCGTCATGCCGAATCCCAGAAGCGGCCTGGTCTATCAGGGTATTGAGCTCTGCCGTAAAGAGGGTATCGACTTCATCCTCGCCGTAGGCGGCGGAAGCACCATCGATTCGGCTAAGGCGATCGCAGCCGGTGTAGTATATGAAGGCGATTTCTGGGATTATTACGGTACAGGCAAACCTGTTAATAAGGCGCTGCCTGTGGGTACTGTTCTGACAATTGCCGCTGCCGGAAGCGAAGGTTCCCCCGATTCTGTTATCACCCATGAAGACGGGATGCTCAAGCGTGCCACATCGGGTGAAGCACTCCGCCCGAAATTCTCCATCTTGAATCCGCAGTCAACCTGCACCCTTTCTGCGTATCAGACCGCCTGCGGTATTACCGATATTATGGCCCATGTATGCGAAAGGTATTTTACCAATACAAAGGACGTCGAAATTACTGACCGTATTTGCGAAGGCGTACTTAAAACGATGATAGAGGAATCTCCCAAAGTCATCAAAAACGGGAAGGATTACCAGGCCCGCGCCAATATTATGTGGGCGGGAATGGTTGCCCATAACAACCTCTGCGGCGTTGGCCGCGAACAGGACTGGAGCAGTCACGGAATTGAGCACGAACTCTCATCTCTTTATGATGTCGCACACGGAGCCGGTCTTGCGGTCATCATGCCTGCCTGGATGAAATACGTCATGAAACACGACGTAAACCGTTTTGCACAGTTCGCCGTACGTGTCTGGGGCTGCGACATGAATTTTGCCGATCCTGAAATAACAGCCATCGAAGGCATCAGCCGGTTCCAGGAATTCCTTGCTTCCATTGGCATGCCCTCGAATTTTACGGAACTTGGCGCAAAGGAAGAGGATATTCCCGCATTGGTTAAACATCTCGGCGTAACGGATGCTGAGAAAATGGGCGGATTCATGAAGCTCGGGCCGAAAGATGTCGATGCTATTTACCGTCTCGCCCTGTAAGCAAATTGAGAATAATTGATTGTTAGCAGTTGCTGCAATAATCGTATGCAAAAAGGGAAAGATTCATTCAATCTTTCCCTTTTTCTTTGTCTGTTATTATGGATATGATGTAAAGTTCTCAGGTTAAACAAATAAAATTCTTTAGGCATCCGCAATGGATGGAATGTCTACTCTGCAACCCATGAGAAGAGATATTTTGTATGATCCGGCATGTCCATTTCAGGTGCCGCGGAAAATTTGAATTCTCCCTTTAAGTCTTTTTCCATTGCCGCCAGATGAAAATGGCAGGCGGCAATACCGAGG
>Ga0209123_1000632_pt1 | contig 42402 bp, 55 predicted proteins | sample BarGraIncu00431A_FD_184500 | JGI IMG/M metagenome (GOLD analysis project Ga0209123, IMG submission 184500) | Arctic peat soil microbial communities from Barrow, Alaska, USA - Barrow Graham LP Incubations 004-31A (SPAdes) (version 2) | ecosystem: Environmental > Terrestrial > Soil > Wetlands >...
TTTTTCTTTAAGCACAAGGTCAGGGAGGCCCTATGGAAAGAGTCAGAACCGCAGGAGATTCGGTCGAATCGCAGTGCACGCGCTGCAAGGCACTATTGAACCACACCATCATCGCCCTGGTGGCGGGTAAGGTGGCCAGGGTCAAGTGCAACACTTGCGGCAGCGAGCATAACCACCGTCCTGCGAAGGAGCCGAAGGCTGTCGTTGTGAAGGGAGTCAAGGCCGAAAAGGTTGCCAAGGCACCGCGCGCCAAAGCTGTCAAGGTCCCGGCCATCTCTGACGAGGCGATCTGGGAAGAGATGATCCGTCCCCTTGATCCGGACCTCGCGATTCCGTACAGCATGGAAGGGAAGTTTCGCGCCAACAGCCTTTTGGCGCACCCGACCTTCGGGATCGGCATGGTCTCCTCCAGCCAGGTCGGCAAGATCGAAGTAGTCTTCAAGGCGGGACGCAAACTGCTGCGTAGCGCCTGTTAAAAAAAGGGGGATGGACCGCGCTGGTCCATCCCCTCTTCATTTTCTCCTCGCGTAATTCCCCTGCCAGGCCGTCCGCTCAAACCAATCAAAATTCCGCTCTAACGTAGAGACGCATGGCATGCGTCTCCTTCACCCGGTCATACTTTTACCTGATTGGTGCTAATCATCCGCAGATGAACCCTCCCACCCCTTCAGGGGTCGGGCCGAGAGCTGCTTGACCGCACTTACTCAAAGCTCTCCTCCTCCCGGAGGGGGGAGGTCGGGAGGGGGGAAGGCTCGTGCGTGGTTCCCCCTCCCTGTCCCTCCCCCTCCGGGAGAGGGGACTGCAGTATCGGTATCCTGCAAAAACGGGAAGATATCCTGTGCCACCCTGAATAGCTCCCCGGCGCGGGTCAATCGCAAGTCACTGAAACGGCAGGTTATTTCTTAATCCTGAAGCCCGCCTTCTCCCAGCTCGGCTTTTCCACGGGAGGTGCCGCCTTGGGCCTTCTCTCGGGTGCCGCCCCCTTTATCGCCTCCCCCTTGGCCGCCCGCTCCGGCTCGGCCTGCTTGATGGAGAGGGAAATCCTTTTGCGCTCGGGGTCCGCCGCCAGCACCTTCACCTTGACGATCTCGCCGACTTTCACCACCTCGTTGGGGTCCTTCATGTAGCGGTGCGAGAGCTGGCTGACATGGACCAGGCCGTCCTGATGCACGCCGATATCCACGAACGCCCCAAAGGCCGCCACGTTGGTCACCACTCCCTGCAGGATCATCCCTTCCTTCAGGTCGGAGATGGTGGTGACATCCTCGCGAAAGCTCGCGCTCTTGAACTGCTCGCGCGGGTCGCGCCCCGGTTTCTTCAATTCCTTCAGGATGTCCCTCAGGGTAGGGAGGCCGACCGTTTCGGTCAGATAGCGCTCCACCTTGATCCCCTCCGAGAGCCCCGGTTCCGCCACCAGTTCCGCAACACTTTTCCCCAGATCCGCCGCCATCAGGCCCACCACCGGGTAGTTCTCGGGATGCACCGCAGTATTGTCCAGCGGATTCGAGCCGCCCCGGATTCTCAGGAATCCTGCCGCCTGCTCGAACGCCTTGGGGCCGAAGCGCGGCACCTTGAGGAGCGCCTGGCGGGTCGGAAAGACGCCGTTTTCGTCGCGGTAGTGCACGATAGCGCGCCCCTGGTTCTCCGAGATCCCGGCCACATAGGAAAGGAGCGCCCAGGAGGCGGAGTTGAGGTCTACCCCGACGAAGTTCACGCAGGACTCGACGACCGCGTCGAGCGCCTTCTTGAGCGCCGCCTGGTTCACGTCGTGCTGATACTGTCCCACCCCGATGCTCTTGGGGTCGATCTTCACCAGTTCCGCCAGCGGGTCCTGGAGCCGGCGGCCGATGGAGATGGCGCCACGAATGGTCAGGTCGAGTTCCGGGAACTCCTCCCGGGCGATATCGGAGGCGGAGTAAATGCTGGCACCCGCCTCGTTCACCATGACGGTCTCCCCCTTGACGCCGGCGCTGCGGAGCGCCTCGCGCACGAAGATCTCGGTCTCGCGCCCGCCGGTGCCGTTACCGATGGCGATCAGGCGCAGGTCGTGCAGTTCCACGAGCCGCACGATCTCGGCGGCCGCCGCCTGGACCTTGGATCCGCCGGTGTGCGGGTAGATGGTCGCGTGTTCCAGGAAGCGCCCGGTCTGATCCAAGGCCGCCAGCTTGCAGCCGGTGCGCAACCCCGGGTCGACCCCGAGCGTCCGGCGCCCGCCCGCGGGGGGAAGCAGCAGCAGATTTCTCAGATTCTGCGCGAAGATCGCGATGGCAGCCTCGTCGGCGCGGGTCTTTGCCTCCAGCCTCAGCTCCACCTCTATGGAGGGCGCGATCAGCCGCTTGTAGGCGTCCGCCGCGGCAGTCTCCAGGATGGTCCGGAAGATACTTGGCCTCTTGACGATGCGCAGCTTCAGCCTTTCGAGGATCTCCTCCTCCGGGGCGAGCAGGGCAAGCCGCAGCACCGCCTCCTTCTCGCCGCGTCTCATGGCGAGCATGCGGTGCGAGGCGACCGACTTCATCGGCTCGGAGTAGTCGTAGTACATCTTGAACTTCCCTTCGCGGTCCACCCCCTCGGAGAGGAGCGCACAGGCGAAGACTCCCTGTTCCCGGGTGAGCTCGCGCACCAGCGCGCGCGCGTCGGCGTCCTCGCTGAGCCGTTCGGCTATGATATGCGAGGCCCCCTCGAGTGCGGCGTCGCAGTCCGGAACCCCGAGCTCCAGGTTCACGAAGGGAAGGGCCAGTTCAAGAGGGGATCCACTGGTGAGCTGCTGCTCGGCGACCAGGTCGGCGAGCGGTTCCAGCCCGCGTTCGCGAGCGATGGTCGCCTTGGTTCTTCTCTTCGGCTTGAAGGGAAGATAGAGGTCCTCGAGCTCGGTTTTCTTGCGGCAGGTTTCGATGCGGGCGGCGAGTTCGGGGCTCAGTTTCCCCTGCTCCTCGATGCTCTTTAATACCGTCATCTTGCGTTCGGCGAGTTCGCGGTGGTAGGCGAGCAGGTCCTCGATCTGGCGGATCTGCACCTCGTCCAGTTCTCCGGTCTGCTCCTTACGATAGCGCGCGATGAAGGGGACCGTGCCCCCTTCGTTCAAAAGGGCGACCGTCTGCAGCACGCCGGCCCGCGGCAGGCCGCTTTCTTCGATTATGATGGCAAGTAGTTGCAGGGAATCTGGTAGTGCCATAGGTTGTTGTCTCCTTGGAAAAAGCCTCCCTATTTACACCCATTGTGCGCTTCGGGCAAGAAATTTTCGCGGGGAAAGAGGGGAGGTAAAACCAGCGCTGCTGAACAACCAGGCACTAACTAGCTGATTCTCTTTGATTCAGCCGATGGAATCGGCCTTGTTGCGCGCCCGGCGAGCACGCCGCTTGACCGAACCTCCCTAATGGGCTATTCTGGCGGAATTTCACATGTGAGGTCTAATTATGGCGCGTCCCAGCTGGGATGAGTATTTCATCGAGATAACACGCCTGGTGGCGAAACGTTCCACCTGCCTCAGGCGCCAGGTAGGCGCAGTGATCGTGAAGGACAAGAACATACTTGCCACCGGGTACAACGGTGCCCCTTCGGGGACCTCGCACTGCCTGGACATCGGATGCCTGAGGGAGAAGCTCGGCATTCCGTCCGGCGAGCGTCATGAACTCTGCCGTGGGCTCCACGCGGAGCAAAACGCCATCATTCAGGCGGCAAAGCACGGTACCTCCATCGAGGGGTCTACGCTCTATTGCAACACCATGCCCTGCATCATCTGTTCGAAGATGGTCATCAACGCCGGCATCAAGCGGGTGGTCTACCTTTCCGGGTATCCGGATCAGCTTGCCGAGGACATGATTCGGGAGTCCGGGGTGCTCATCGAGAAGTACCAAGCGGAGCCCTCATGAAGTGTCCCTACTGCGCCTTTCTAGATTCCAAAGTGGTCGATTCCCGCCCCGACAAAGGGGGAGCCACCATCAAGCGGCGTCGCGAGTGCGAGTCATGCGGCAAGCGTTTCACCACCCACGAGCGGGTAGAGGAAGTGTTGCCGCTCGTCACCAAGCGAGACGGCCGGCGCGAGCCGTTCGAACGGATGAAGCTGATCGTTGGCATCCAGAAGGCGTGCGAGAAGCGGCCGGTTTCCGTCGAGACCATCGAGAAGCTGGTGGACCGGATCGAGATCCGGATGCAGGAAAGCGGCGAGAAGGAAGTCGGCACCACGACCCTTGGCGAGTGGGTGATGGCGGAATTGCACGGCATCGACCAGGTGGCCTATGTCCGTTTTGCCTCCGTGTACCGCTCCTTCAAGGATATCAGCGAGTTCATGGTGGAGCTGCAGGACCTGCTCAAGAAGTAGCTAAAATCAGCCACCGAGAAAAGCACGAACCGAGGGCACGGAAAGGCAAAAAACATTTGCCACGGAGACACGGAGCACGCGGAGAAAGGCAAAAGCAAACCAGGGGAAAATCTTTTAAACGGAGAAAAGCAAAAGAAAACAGGGGGCAAATCTTTTTTTAGCGGTTTGGTTCAGGCTTTAAACCAGTTTAGGTTTTTTCCTGATTTTCTCAGTGTTCTCCGTGTCTCCGTGGCAAAATGGTTTTGGTTTGATCTTACCCTCGTTTTACGTTTTTGCCTGATTTCCTCGGTGTTCTCCGTGTCTCCGTGGCAGACCGGTTTGGATCTTCAGACGTAACTCAGTTTTCGTTCAGTGTCCTCCGTGGCGAAAAAAAAGGTCGTTTATGCCCGAGATACCTCTGAAAATGATGCGCACCGCGCTCGCCCTGGCTCGGCGCGGCCTTGGAAAGACCGCGCCAAACCCGGCGGTCGGCTGCGTGATTGTGCGCGACGGCCTGGTGGTCGGCAGTGGCTGGCACAAAAAGGCGGGTACCCCGCACGCTGAGGTGCACGCCCTGAATCAGGCGGGTGAGCTCGCCGCAGGCGCCGACGTCTACGTTACCCTGGAGCCCTGCGCGCACTTCGGAAAGACTCCGCCCTGCGCACGCGCACTGGTCGCGGCCCGGGTGGCACGGGTCTTCGTCGCCATGGTCGACCCCAACCCGCTGGTGGCGGGGAAGGGGGTAGCGATCCTCAGAGAAGCCGGGATAGAGGTACAGGTAGGGCTCCTGGAGGGGCCGGCCCGCGAGCTGAACCGCCCCTTCATCAAGTGGATGAAGACCGGCCGCCCCTTCGTGGTACTGAAGAGCGCCCTTACCTTGGACGGTAAAACTGCCACGACCGGCGGCGACTCGCGCTGGATCACCGGAGACCGCTCGCGGCGCGAAGTGCACCGGCTGCGCGGGGTGCTGGACGGCATCATGGTCGGGGTAGGAACCGTTTTAAAGGACGACCCTCTTCTGACCTGCCGGGTGCCCGGCGGCAAGGACCCGGTACGGATCGTAGTCGATTCGACCCTCAGGATCCCACTGCACGCGGCGGTTTTTAACCCGCACTCGGCGGCGCGGACCATCGTGGCCACCTGCAGCAGCGACCCGGCCCGCCTGGCGGCAGTCGTTTCCCGCGGCGGCGAGATCCTGCAATGTGCAGAGCTTCAGGGCCGGGTCGATTTGGACGATCTGTTCCGTCAGCTCGGGGGGCTCGGGATGCAATCCATCCTCCTTGAGGGGGGAAGTCACCTGGCCGGCGCGGCACTGCGGGCCGGGTTCATCGACCGGTGCCTGATCTTTCTGGCTCCCAAGCTGGTGGGGGGCGCCGGAATGGGGCTCTTTGCCGGAGAGGGAGTCGCTATGATGGGAGACGCCTTGCGACTGGAGGAGATGACTGTGAAGCGGATCGGTGCCGACCTCCTGGTGCAGGGGACGCCGGTATTTCCACCTTTTTCCTAGGCGGTAGCAATTATTACTTGCTGCTCTAACTTTCCCGGCTCTCCCTCTCCCGGAGGGCGAGGTTATCCAGCACCAACGACTCGCTGTAGAAAAAGAGGGGTTCACATGTTCACAGGTCTCATTGAAACCGTCGGCGAGTTGGTGAGCATCGAAAGAAAGGGTGCCTCGGGGAGCCTGACGCTGAAGACGGATCTCCCCGCCGGCGAGGTCGCCATCGGCGCCTCGATCGCGGTGAACGGCGCCTGCCTCACCGTGGTGCGCAAGGGGGGGGGCACGCTCACCTTCGATGTCTCGCCCGAAACCATCGACCGGACCGCTTTCAGAGGCCTGAAGGGGGGCGCGCCGCTCAACCTGGAGCGGGCCATGCGTCTTTCCGACCGCCTGGACGGGCACCTGGTCTCCGGCCACGTCGACTGCGTCGCCACGGTCTGCGAGCGGCGCGAGAGCTCCGGCAACATCGTGTACTCCTTCCGGTTCCCCGCAGCTTTCGCCAAATATATAGCGGCGAAGGGTTCGGTGGCGATCGACGGGATCAGCTTGACGGTCAACACGGTGGGGAGTGACAGTTTCTCCGTGAACGTGATACCGCACACCGCAGCCAAGACAACTTTAATAAACAGGCGCGTGGGCGACGAGGTGAACATCGAAACCGATCTCCTCTGCCGCTATCTGGAGCGCTTGCTGGCTGGCAGAGAGTCCAAAGAGGGCGGTGTGTCGTTGGAACTGCTTGCCAAAAACGGCTTTATGTGACACACAGTCCCTACCCCCTCTCTGATGCCGCTCAGGGCGGGGGTAGCTCGTTTTTATCCTGTAATTTTGCACCTTTCGGTGATGCCAGTTCAACCCCTCTTGACCCCACTTGCTACCCGTAATATACTCCCTGTCCGAACCTATAGCGAACCTTTTGAAAAGAGGCTTTATGCCGATACTAAAACTGACCAAGTCCAACATCGATAAGCTGGAGTTTTCCGGGAAGCCTATCGATTACTACGATACCGAGGTGAAGGGCTTTGGAGTCCGAGTTGGAAAGGAGTCAAAGTCGTTTTTCGCGCGGAAGGAGGTAAACGGCAAACCGGTGAGGCAAACTATCGGGAAGCTCGGAACATGGACGCCTGATCTCGCACGCGAGGAGGCCAAGGGACTACTCCGACAGATGGACGCAGGCGTTGACCCACGATTGGAGGCGAAGCGGCTTAAAGAGGCGTCTGTGACCGTCAAGGCGTCCATCGATAAGTACCTCGCAGATCATACTCTGAAACCCACGACCGTGACGACCATGAACTTTTCCCGAAACCTCTACCTATCGCCCTGGCTTGATCGTCCACTTGACTCAATCAACCGGGCCGATGTACTCGTACTTCATCGGCAGATCACCACCGATTGCGGGCCGGGTGCAGCGAACCAGGCTCTAGTCAATTTCAGGGCCGTCTGGAACTATTCCCACGCTCACATGGATAACCCGCCAGTCTCCCCGACCGCAGTCTTGACCGCTACGAAAATGTGGAACCCGAACAAGCGGCGGAAGGATCGGCTGGCTCCGGATCAGTTCCCGGCGTTCATCAAGGCTCTGGACGGCGGGAAAATCCGGCATACTCGGAGAGATGGATTTCTTCTAGTTCTACACACTGGAGCTCGCTCCGAGGAGATCGCTGGCCTGTTGTGGAAAAATGTGGATATGGTCAACTGGAGCATGACCGTCCCGGATACCAAAAATGGATCAGACCTGGTCCTCCCGATCAGCACGCCGCTGCGCCCAATGTTTGAGCGAAGGAAGGCTTTGGGGGATGGGTCTCTTTACGTCTTTAAGGGGCAGGGGCCAGGCGGGGATGTGACACTAGAAGCGGAAGCTCTACATCGAATCGGATTCCCGGGGCTCTCAGTTCACGGCCTACGCCGGACCTTCCGGTCACTATGTGAATATCTGGCGTTCCCGGCCGCGACGATTAAGGTGTTACTCAATCACTCCCTGGAGAGCGACATCACGGACAGCTATTTTGATGGGCCAGTGGAATATTTGAGGCCTTTCTCTGAAAAGATCAGCGCGGAGATAGCTCGGTTGGCAGGAGTTTAGAACCTACTCTGGCAATGCTTACAGATCAATGCCTCCTTAGCGACGTACTCAGCACAGGCCGGGCACTTCTTCCCTGATTTGTCTTTCAAGAGGAACGCGCAGGGCAGTGCAACGATAAAGAGAATAGCCCCGAATAGCCACCAGACTAAGAATGATTCGCCCTTCCTATCAGCGATCGCCGCCGGCATCAGTCCTAGGGCCACAGCTATCACGATCACCTCAGCTATACTTCTGGAAACCTCCATGTTACATCCCTCCTTGATTTCCCTTCACAATTCCCTATTCATCCTGTATATACAAACACATGACACCGACCCGACTCAAGGAAGAGCTCGTCCAGGTGCGAATGTCGACAGAGGAAAAAGAAAAACTAGATGCGCTTGCTGACCAGGCTAAAATGTCGCGGAGCGGTTTTCTCCGCCACTTGATCAACATAACGCCGCTAAAAAAGTAATTTTCTCTTCTGCTGAACCGCTTTAACTCTCCCATCCCCTATTTGTAATGACAACGTAACTACATGACTTGCCTAATGAGTGACATATTCTGTCACAACTCTGTAAAAAAAGTATTGAACATTAGAGGCGTCCTGTGTAGGTTCCAATTCTACCCAACCACAGGAGATGTTATGACTCACGCTGAAAAGTTGATTGTTATCCAGATGGTAGAAGACTCCTCTCTCACTCCTGCAACGAAAAAAGAAATCATCAGTCTGATCTCTAAGGAAAATGAAGGGGCGGGTTAGCCCCGCTTTACTTCTCGAGCTCTTCTCTGATCTTTGCCCTCGCCTGGAACAACCTATTCTCATCCACCCGCATCAAATCCCGTACCGCAAGCATCAGTTCCGGACTCTCTTTGAGCCGGGCTAAAATTTCGTAATCCTCTGGTAGCAACGCCTCGTCACCATCCCGATCTGCAGCAGCTGACTCCCCCGATATTATCGCCTCAGCCTCTGGGCCCCCAATCACCTCTCTAATTTTATCCATGGCCGCCGGGCTTTCCCGAGAAATCCAGTTGTTTAAAACCTGCGATGTCACGCCCAGCTTGTCCGCGGCTTCCTTCGGCTTGTGTAATCCATAAACAGCCATAAGCCGAGAGATGATTATTTTCACACTTGTGTTTTTATCTGTTGACATTATACACAGACTCCTTTATATATTAAACATTGACGAAACGTTAAGGAAACATAGTGCAAAAGTTAATAAAACGCAAGCAAAGAGGAGGTGACTACCGTGGAAGAAAAGCTGGGAACAAAAGCATTTATCACTGTTGAGGTTGAGCCTGAACGTAAGAAACAGGCGGCTGCCTTAGCAAAGAAGAGAGGCCATAAAACTGTTACGTCCCTCGTTAGAAATCTGCTGTATCGGGAGCTGGATGGCGAGACGCTCAAAGCAGCATAATTTTTTTTACCAGAAAGTCCAGCGGATGCCACAGGAAGTAAAACAAACGGTAGCTGTCGGTGGAGGGGTTGATGGAACAGGGAGTACTGAAATTACAGGTAAAACGGGGCGAAATACCTGACGCCCTTCTCCTTAAATGCAAAGACCTGCGCGCCGCGATTCGGATGTGCATCGAGACCTCTGGGCTCCAGATCAAGGAGGTCGCTTTTGACCTCAACATTAACAAGGACCACCTCTCCCGGATGGTCAACAACGATGGGGACCCTCGGCACTTCCCGCCGGAACTCATCGATAAGCTACAGGACGTCTGCGGAAACGAGATCCCCCTGAAGTGGCAGGCGATGAAGCGTAACTACGGGCTGTACGAACTCAAGTCAGCGCAGGACCTCAGGATTGAACGGCTTGAGGCTGAGCTCGATGAAGAGCGCAGGGAAAAGTTGCTGATGATGAAGATCGTCAAAGAGATGCGAGGCTGACATGAAAGTTCTTTTTACTGAAGCGGAAGCTGCTGAGTACTTGACCGAGGCGGGAATTAAGCGGGAGCCGAAAACGCTCAGGAAACAGCGGATAGTCGGCGGTGGCATTCCCTTCGCGCGCTTTGGCCGGGACATCCGCTACCGGAAGCGGGACCTCGATGCCTGGATCGATGCGCCGGTTTTGCAATCAACGAGTGATGGAGGTGGAAGGTGAAAAAATACCATCAGAAATACGGCGTCGTCACCGACTTTCAGCCGTCGCGGGTGAAAAGCAGCGACGCATCATTCGACCGTAGATTGTCTATTTTGCGACTCATCATCTTTGTGGCCGTCATGCTGTACGAGTTCTGGTTCGTGACTAAGCCGCTGCCGTCCGAGGTTGACGTCCTCGCAGTATCTCCGATCGCGCTGGCGAAATTGGGGGTGGTATGCGAGTAGGCAACCCGAGGTTCCTAATCCACGTAGGCCGGGAACTGGTCATGTGTGCCGACTGCCCGCTTGCATGGTCGAAGCACTGTCGGCCACTGGACACGATTGACGACTGCCCGACGCGCGAGACCTACGCGGCCGCTGTCGAGTTGGCTGAAAGGGAGGCACTGTGAAATGCCACCTCTGCAACTACCAAATGCGGCCCGTAGTCCTGACAGATCCTAATCACGGCGAGAGCAACCAGATGGTATGTGCCGGGCCCGCTCGCCACACCGTCGCAATTCCGCAACCAGCCGCCTGGGATTTTCGGGCGAGAGTGTCACGCCTATTGGAGGCAGCATGAACCAGCAATTCAACGACAAAGGGGAAATCCGGTGCCCTTTCTGCCCGCACTTTGACAGCGACGCTAAAACTTGCGCTTGGCGGATGGCCGGGCACAACTGCCCGACGAGGGAAACGATGGAGGTGGTGGCATGAGCAAGGGCCAGCTCTGCAACTGCGGTGGGGTCATTCGTGACGCCCGTGTGATCGTCGCTTTCATCGATGAGCCGAGCCAGGAACATGTGGCGCTGGCCTGTAACGGAAAATGCGGGAAGGTTCTGCTACTGAAGGGGATCAGGCCGACCGTTGATCAGGTGAAAAGGGATCGGGGAATATGAACCGCACATCCAAGCAGATTCGCAATGAGATTCACGATGAAACCGGATCAGACCGGCGGAGAGATGCGTTCATAGAGGATGGAGTAGGAGACGATCGGGCAGATGATGTGATCAAAGCTGCCCCGGCCCGGCCCTGGCGCGACGACAATGGGCTGGTGTACTGACAGGCTCAAATGAGCAAAGCCCGCTGCGAACGGGCTCAACCTAAAACTTGAACACGGCAATTATGCAGCAAAACGAGGTGGGACGCAATGGCAAATGAAATTGCAGTGAGAGATACCCCTTTAGCCGATTACAAGCCGCGCGGGATTGTAGATATCGCGCAGTCGTCGGCAATCATCAAGCGCCTGGTGAACGGCATCCTTAAGAAAGATGTCCACTACGGCACGATCCCTGGGACCCAGAAGCCGACGCTCTTCAAGGCCGGAGCCGAGAAGATCCTCTCCACGTTCATGATCTCGGCCGACATCGAGACGTTCGATCTCTCCACTGCAGACTGCATCCGTTATCGGGTGAAGGTCACCGGCTGCACGCCTGATGGGACCATCGTGGGCTATGGGATCGGCGAGTGCTCAACAGACGAAGAGAAGTACCGCTGGAAGAAGCCGGTCTGCGATCAGGAATGGACAGCAACCGATCCGACCATGCGCCGGGAAAAATGGTTCAAGGGAGCCACCCCTTACCAGCAAAAACAGATTCGAACGGTTCCTGCTGACCTGGGTAATACCATCCTCAAGATGGCTAAGAAGCGCGCCATGATCGACATGACCCTGACGGCCACCGCGGCGAGCGATACCTTTGACCAGGACCTAGAGGATCTGGCCGGGGTGATTGACATTACCGAGTACGAGAAGCCAACCGGTAAGCCCGCGGTAAAGCAGCCGCAGTCGACGCAGCAGCAGAGCACGGAAGGGCAGGGCGGAAGTCAGGGCGGCGACAGCAAGGACCCTGCGGCCAAGATCACCGGCGGAGGCGTCGCCTACCTCACCAAACAGCTCGACGCAAAGGGCATCTCGCATGCCGACTTCTGCACTCACCTAAAGGTGCAGGCATTGACCGACATTACCAATGAGACATTTAATGCGGCGTGCGCGGCCGTGAAGAAGTGGGAGGCGGCGCCGTGACGGTTCTGGATCTTATCTTTGATCCGGAAAAACACCGCTACTTCCTCCCGGACGGAGAGCGCCTTTTCTCCGTCTCGGAAATCAAAGCCCCGGCAAGCCCTGATTTCTCCATGGTCTCACCGGAGATCATGCTGGCGGCTCAAAATTGGGGGCATGCAGTTCATAAGATGGTTGAGCTCTATCTGTCCGAGACTCTCGACCTCAGTACGCTCGATGATCCGCTCTTTGGACCACTGGAAGCCCTTGAGAGGTGGCTGTCTGAAGTCAAACCTTTCCGGTCGGGTCCCGCACTCATCGACGTGAAGAGCCGGCCCTATGACCGGGTTGCCGATCCAGTCCAGATCGCAGCTTACAACCAGTTGGTGATTGAAAATGAAATTACCGAAATCACCATCGAGCAGCCGATGGCCAGCATCAAGCACCGGTACGCCGGGACACCTGACATCATCATCCCAGGGGAAGGCCCCCCGAACTGGCGCATCCTATATCTCGGCAGGGACGGTAAGTACACCTACACCCCCTGCTACGACCCGAACGCCTGGCCGATATTCGGCCGCCTGCTGACCGACTTTCACCGGAAGCGGGAAACTGAACAATTACTTCACTCATGGAGGAATCGCAAATGAGCAACCTCGCGGAAAAGATCGAATTTGAAGAGTCGAACCAGCCGCCGACCGAGACGGCCCTGACTGTCTACCGGCAGATTCTCACCCTCACCATCTCCAATCAAGAGACCCTCGGGCAGATGGCCGACCTGGTCAAGCAGATGAAGACCGGGATCACCGGAATCAAAGAGTGGTTCAAACCGCTCAAGGACAGCGCGCACAAGGCGCACAAGGACATCTGCACCAGGGAGACGGAAACCCTCGCTACGTTCGTCGAAGCTGAGACCGCCGGACAGAAGGCGATCAACGCCTACCTCAACGAGGAAAAGAAGCGGAGCGATGCTGAGGCGCTGCGCCTCCAGCAGGAAGCCTCCGCGGCAAAGAAGAAAGAGCAGGAAGAATTACAGAAAGCTGCTGAAGCACTGGAGAAGTCGGGTAGCACGACAGCAGCTGCCGCTCTTCGTCAGGAAGCCGAGCGCGTCATCGAGGCTCCGGTGTTCGTTGATACCGTCGATCGTACGGTCCGCACCGGGGGCGGGGCTGCCGGGGGCGGGACAACTCTTTCCGCTCAGACCGAGACGGTCGTTCAGGTCACCAACGTCAAGCTCTTCCTGAAGTACCTGGTAGAGAAGGACAGCGCGGCCGTCTTCATTGAGTTCCCGGTCTCCAAGCTGAAGCAGTGGGTCAAATCGCAGGGCCTGAAAAACGGTGATGTCCCCGGCCTCGCTATCGAAGAGCGCCTCAAGTCGACAATTCGTTAACGGTTTGCAGCTGCTGGTACCGCGAGGTCCAGCGAGGGCTACACTGCGGTACAGATCGGGAGTAAAGGGTAGCCGCCATCTCCCCGCTGCAATTCAATCTTTTCGGAGGAAATCATGAATAACGAACAGATAGCAGACAAGATAAACGAGAGGATCAACCAGGTTGCCAGCCTCCCGGCGGCCCTTGCAGAGGTTGAGCGGTTGCGGTTGATCCGCGTCGGCATCGGACACCAGATCCAAGACACGGAGAGGTTCATTGAAAACCAGCGGCTGCTGCTGGAAGAGTTGATCCAGAGGTATGACAAGGGTACCAACGATCTCTTCTCCGCCACCCAGGATGTTGATGACCTTTTTTCCGCACTCTACCACCCCGTTGCTGCGCCTGCCGAAACGGTTAAAGCAGTGGCGAAGCTGGCTCGCACCAAGAAAACTAACCCTCCCCCTCAAGGGGAGCCTTCTAAGGAGGTCATCAATGAGACAGCTGCGCCGGAAGCGGAGACGGAAAGCGGAGAGACGGGAGAGGCTCAGACTGTTCCTGGTGGCGCTGCTGAGCAGATAAAGTTCCCCTGCTCGCACTGCGACGATGTTTTTTACAAGGAGCAGTTCCTGATAGAGCACCTGCAGACGGCACATAAGGGCGCTATTTCACCCGTTGCCGATGAAATAGAAATCCCTGAGCCCGAACTGCAGGTCGGCAATGAGCATGATGGCATCCCGACGACCTCGTTCGACCCTCTCGATGAAGCCCTCGGAGACTGCGAACTCTGCCAGGGTTACGGCGTGATCGAGGGCGAGCTCTACGGAGAGTTTACCCTAGTCCCCTGCACCTGCCCAGCGGGGATCGCCGTGCGAAACAAAGCCGAGAAGCCCTCGTCGGTCACGCTCGCCAAATGCTGCGAGGATTGCAGTATTGAGAACCCCGAGTGCGCTGACTGCCATCTCCCTGATATGGAGGTGCCGTTCGTAGTGGAGGAGCCAGCTAAGCCCTGCTCTCACCCCATGACCGACCGCACTAAGCACGCTGACGGCTCCGTTACTTGCAACCCCTGCGGGCATGTCCTCAAGGAGTCGGCGGCGGCCATCTGCCAGAATACCAAGTGCGGGAATTACGACAAGGTCGTCCGGGACCACTGCGGGGTTAATCTCCACAGCCGGGTGTTCAAATCGGTGCCCGAGTGTCCCGGCAATCAGCCGGCCGCAGTCGAAGTCATCATCCCGAAGAACTCTAGTCTCCAGGCGAAATGCCCTCACCCAAAACCCTTCCGCGAGCTGACCGAGCATGGGACCCGGTGCAAGGTTTGTTCGGTAATCATCGATCAGCCTGCGCTCTTCGAAGCAGCTTAACCCCAACGCCACAGGGGAAACAAAACGGAAAGCCATTGCCGGACCCGGGAGTGTGAGAGCAAACGGGCCATCACGAACCATTACCCACGCAGAGATTGACCATTTACCGCGGCACGCTCTCACTCCGGTCCCCGCCATGATAGGGGGAGCTTCGGCTCCCCCGCCTTAAGAGGTGGTCCATGCAGGTTTGCAACCATCAGCACCCGATTAATGTCCTCTGCCAGGATCGTAGCTGCTATCTGGGCGAGCGGAACCCCTTCCTGAGACTCCTGAGGCGGTTTGACCGAACGCAGTCTGACCTGCTGAAGCTCAGAAAATATGTTGAAACGAAATTATCTCATGCTGGAGGAGAAGTATGAACCTCGACCAAATAGCCCTTGAAGACGGGGCAGAAACTACCAAAGCCCAGCCGACCCTGTTCGATGGCCTGCGCCAGACGATGACCGAGGCGTTCCAGCTCACCGCGGACAGTCTCAATATTTACGGCGCGACCTATGACCATTGGGTAATGGCCTACAGCGGCGGGAAGGATTCATCGTTGCTAGTGACGCTGGTCATGCAGCTGATTGCCAACGGGAACGTCCAGGCTCCCAAATCGCTGACGGTCCTTTATGCCGACACCCGCATGGAGCTCCCCCCGCTGCAGAACTCAGCTATGGCAGTCATGGACCGGTTGCGCGAACTCGGCTGCGACTGCCGGGTGGTACTTCCCAAGATGGAGGATCGGTTCTTCGTCTACATGTTCGGGCGTGGGGTACCGCCGCCGTCCAACACGTTCCGCTGGTGTACCTCTCAGATCAAGATCGAGCCGATGATGGCGGCGCTTGCCGATCTGAGAGCTAAGGCTGGTCAGAAGCTCTTGATGCTGACTGGCGTCCGTATCGGGGAGTCGGCGCAGCGTGACGCTCGAATCTCACTTAGTTGCGGGAAGAACGGCGCCGAGTGCGGACAGGGGTGGTTTCAGGAAACTACGCCGGAGCATATAGCCGATACCCTCGCTCCAATCCTGCACTGGCGTGTATGTCACGTATGGAAGTGGCTTAGGTTCTGGGCGCCTCAGGGCAATTTTCCGACCGAGCGCGTCGCCGATGCTTACGGCGGGGTGGAGGCGGAGGAAGTCAACGCGCGGACCGGTTGCGTTGGCTGCAACTTGGCTGCACGGGACACCGCCCTTGAAACGCTCCTTACCGACCCTCGCTGGCAGTACCTACATCCGCTGATGGAATTGCGAGCGCTTTACGCAGAGCTGAAGAAACCGCATAACCGCCTGCGCAAAATCAACGAGCGCGTCAAGAGCGGAGCACTTAGCAAAAACCAGGGCCGCATGGGTCCGCTCACCATGGAGGCGCGCCGTTGGGGCATGTCCCAGGTCCTCGACATTCAAGATCGTGTCAATGTCGGTGCGCGTGCCGCTGGCGACCCTGAGTATTTCCTTATCAACGAGGAAGAGCAGCTCGCAATTGAACAGTTGATTGCGGCCAATACCTGGCCGCAGAAGTGGACTGGAGAAGAACAGCTCGCGAGTCTCCCCTTCGAAGAAAGGGACTCTGCAACAGGCCTGGTGCAAGGGACGCTTCTTGACCAGATTCTGGACGGCGAAATCGTGGGAATCTACGAGATTATTGATGAGGTGGCAGCATGAGCGATTATCTCGAATTCCTCAAGAGCAAGATCGAAGTCGCGAAAGAGAGCGGCTTTGAAATAGCAGATTCCGATGTTCACCCGATTTTGAAACCTCATCAGCGTGACGCGGTGCGCTGGGCGATCAAGGGCGGTAACCGAGCACTCTTTGAGAGCTTCGGTCTCGGCAAGTCCATTCAGCAGTTGGAAATCGAGCGCATCATTACTGAGAGGGAAGGGGGGCGCGGTTTGATCATCTGCCCCCTGGATGTGCGGCTTGAGTTCGCCGCCGATGCTGAGAATCTTCTTGGTATCAAGACGCGCTACGTCCGCAACTCGGCCGATATAAAGCAGGCAGACGAAAGCATCTTGATCACGAATTACGAGCGGGTGCGGGACGGCGACATAGATCCTTCACGGTTCGATGTCACCTCCCTTGACGAAGCATCGGTGCTGCGCTCCTACGGTTCCAAGACTTATCAGGAGTTCTTGCCGCTGTTCTCCAAGGTTCCCTACAAGTTCGTTGCTACGGCCACTCCCAGCCCGAACAAGTACAAGGAGCTGATCCACTATGCTGGGTACCTGGGAGTGATGGACACCGGGCAGGCCTTGACCCGGTTCTTTCAGCGCGATAGCTCCAAGGCGAACAACCTGACGCTCTACCCGCATAAGGAGGATGAGTTCTGGTTGTGGCTCTCCACCTGGGCGCTGTTCATCAACTCGCCCGCTGACCTCGGCCACTCTGCCGAGGGATACACGCTGCCTGAACTGGAAGTGAGGTATCACGAAGTTCAGGTGGACCATGCCGGCGCCGGGGAAGAACGTGACGGCCAGGCTAAGTTATTCAGGGATGCAGCCTGCAGCCTACCCTCGGCGGCAAAAGAGAAGCGCGACAGCGTGGAAATCCGCATTGCGAAGGCAGTGGAAATCATCCTTGAGGCACCGGATGATCATTACATAGTCTGGCACGATACCGACAAAGAGCGGGATGAAATCAAGAAGGAGATACCCGGCGCCGCGATTATCACCGGTAGCGGGGATCTTGAAAAGCGCGCTGAAATACTCTACGGGTTTGCGCACGGCAGCGTGCAGGTTATGGCAACCAAGAAGAGCATCAGCGCGTCAGGCGGGAACTTCCAGCGCCATTGCCACCGCGCGATCTTCACCGGGATTGATCATAAATTCCATGACTTCATTCAGGCGATCCACCGGCTGCACCGTTTCCTCCAGGAGTGCCCGGTCATCATCGACGTCATCTTTACCGAGAGCGAGAGAAAGATCCTTGAAGATTTGAAGCTCAAGTGGACGGCTCACGAACACCTCCAGGCGAAGATGGTTGAGATTATCAAGAAATACGGCCTTTCGGCTTCAGCCAAAGCCGAAATTCTCAAGCGGCACATAGGAGTCAAACGGGTGGAAATCACAGGGCAGGGATGGAGCGCGGTCAATAACGACTGCGTGGACGAAACGGCACGGATGGAAGAAAATAGCGTGGACCTGATCCACACCTCCATCCCGTTTGCTGATCATTACGAGTACACGCCGAGCTACAACGACTTCGGACACAACAAGGGTAATGCCGGTTTTTTCCGGCAGATGGACCACCTGACTCCTAATCTTTTTCGAGTTCTCCGTCCAGGTCGAATTGCGGCGATCCACGTCAAGGACAGGATCCTCTTTGGAAGCGCAACCGGCGACGGTATGCCGACTTGCGACAGTTTCCACGAAGAAACGAGCATGCACTTCCAAAAGCACGGCTTCCGGAAAATCGGGATGATCACCGTCGATACCGATGTTGTGCGGGAAAACAACTCGACGTACCGCCTGGGGTGGACTGAGCAGTGCAAGGACGGGGCAAAAATGGGTGTCGGCTGCCCTGAGTATATTCTGCTGTTCAGGAAGCTCCCAACTGACCGCACAAAGGCCTATGCCGATGTGAAGGTGGAAAAGACCAAGGAAGAATACCCCTGCTCCCAGTGGCAGATTGATGCTCATGCTCATTGGCGCAGTTCCGGTGACCGGCTCATGCGGCCGGATGAAATAGCAGCTCTGCCGATTGACGGCGGCGTGCTGATGAAGCAGTGGCGGAGGTTCAGCCAGGACACCGTCTACGACTACCATCAGCACATTGCTTTCGTCGAAGAATTGGAAAAGCGCGGGAAGCTCCCCAAGATCTTCATGGTAGCACCCCCGGCTTCGATCAATCCCGATATTTGGGACAACGTTAACCGGATGCTCACCCTCAACTCCACCCAGGCAATGAAGGGACGACAGCTCCACGTGTGCCCGCTCCAGCTCGATATCATCGAGAGGATCATCACCCGCTACAGCAATAAGGGCGAGCTGGTTTACGATCCTTTCGGCGGCATCATGAGCGTCCCGCAACTGGCCGTCAGGATGGGCAGGCAGGGCAAGGGTTGCGAGCTGAATGCTGACTACTTCCGGGATGGGGTCGGGTACCTGAAACTGGCAGAAGAAGAGGCGAACATGCCGACGCTTTTTGATTTTATTGAGGCTGCAGCTTGAGCCTGGAGGGACACGATGTCCGCAGTAGGCGAATACGCGATAATCATACGCAAAACCCGCAAAGGAGGGCTGTTCTCTGGACGTTTAGTCGACGGGGACAGTAAAGAACTTTACCGCACACTGCTTAAGGAAAACTCTCAGCAGTGTCTGACTGAAATTGAGTCGTGGATGGGGAGGGATAAGTCATGACCATCGGAGACCTGTTCGACCTCTTGCAGGAGAAGCTTAAAACTGGCGAGTTTCACCGGATGGATTCACTCCAGATCACTGGCAATAGCCAAAATTATTTCGAATTCTACCCGGTTGAGGATCTGGTCAAGACTGGTCATGAAACTGTCCTGGTTGAAATTGACGGTTACATTAATGAGTTCCCTGCAGTTGCGGAAGAAGACGACGACGCGGGCAAGGAAGAAATGGATCGCTTGGAAGAGTCCGTCGATGATCTTCGTGAAATTCTGGAAGAAGCCGTTGATTATCTGGACGGAAATAAGCTGAATTCTATCGGAAGCGGGAGTGAACTGCACCGGGAGTTTAAACGCATCTTGAAGGAGACGGAGTGAATAATCTCAACCCTGACCTTTTATTCCAACGAATGACTCGCGGGGCTCTCCGGGGTCCCGCGGCAGAGGAGATATCAACCATGTCGAGATGTAAAGGAAAGCTGGACACCGGCGAACGCTGCGCGATTCATGCGGCGCCCGGGAAAGATCTGTGCACGGGTTGCGAAACTCGCGGTGCTCAACTGTACGATAAAACCGTACAGTTTCCCGTTCTCCGGGCCCATGACTTGAAACCGGCAAAACGGGGCAGGCCTGCTAAACGCGGGGAGGCATCAGAAGCCCATGCCGAGATGGCAGAGGCGGCCAAAACTGTCACATCCGACAAGCCTGTCGCAAAAGCCGAGAAGGCCCCCTTCCTTTGCGATTCCTGCGCCGGAGCACCTAGCTGTGACGGCGGCCTGTTAAGGACGGATGAGTGTGTAGCCTACTCTCCGAAGACTGCGGCCGCCTTTGACCTTAGCCAAGCGTCGATTGACTCGTTTGTGGCAAACCATACCGAGAACAACCTCCAGATGGTCGCCGCTGATCATCTTGCCGGCGCCGACAAATTGATCGAACCTGACGAAAAGACCGGATCGCCGGTTGAGAGGGTAATCGAAAACTGCGCCATTTGTGAGCATCGGACCAGCACCGAGTGTTTCGAGATTGGCAGAACCAAGTGTGTCGGCTTCGCACCCATATTGGCCCCGATCACCGGCAAGAGTTGCAACCTGATATGTGATGAGTCGTCGGATAACTGCCCGTCATGCACCAGGCCGAACGACGGCCCGGGGACGATCATCGACGGGATACGCTGCAAAACGGTCTGGGCGGAACCGGAGCGCCAAATCACCCCCGCAACCCCCACGCTCCCCAAAGAGCACCCTACCCCCTGCGTCAAACTCTCCCCGCTTCTTGCAGCCTTGGTGGATGAGTCGGAACCGCCATTGCCGGAGACCGCTATCGTGCTCGATCTTGGCGAAATGTACGCCCCTCTGGTCATGATGGGCGTGGGAACGGTGACCATCTTGGAGCTGCTGGATGCGCTGTTTATTGGGCGGACGCATCGGATGAGGGCCGCGTAAATGGATTTCAGCAAAGTCGTAGATTTTACTCTTAAGCCCGGCCGCTCCCTCTCCCCCGAGGAGAGGGAAGCCCTCGAGCACCTTTACCCCTGGCCGCGACCGGATCGTAAGCTGTGCCGGCGCGAAGATACAAATGAAAAGTGGAGACTTGGCAGGACTTAGGGGGGTGAAGGGTGGCACGTATCAGATCAATAAAGCCGGAGTTCTGGACGAGTGAACAAATCACCGAATGTTCGCCGATCGCTCGCCTGATGTTCATCGGAATTTGGAATTTTAGCGATGATTACGGCGTACACCCGGCAAGCTTTTCGCGGTTGAAAATGCAGCTGTTTCCTGCGGACAGCTTCACAAAAAGTGAAATTTCGCAGTACTTCGAAGAACTTCGAAGTAACGGATTGATAGAGGAATATGAGGTTGCAGGGAAGCGGTATTGGCATGTGACAGGGTGGGACCGTCATCAGAAACCTGATTGTAAATCAGGACTTTGGCCTCTTCCATCCGGCGAATGCGGGGCGAAGATTCGCCGAACGTTCGGTGACCATTCGCGCAAGGAGAAGGAGAAGGAGAAGGAGAAGGAGAAGGAGAAGGAGAAGGAGAAGGAGAAGGAGAAGGAAGAACCTAAGACTTTAAACCTTTCTCCATCTGTCGATGAAGAAAACGTAAAAACAGAGGAATCCGGTGATTTCATCCTTACCCGAAAAAAAAGGAAACTTACCGGAAAGCGCCTCGATAGCTTCAATCAGTTTTGGAATGCGTTTGGGTACAAGCTCGGGAGAGCAGAGGCGGCTGATTCTTGGCTGGCAATTCCCCAGCTCACGGATTCTCTGGTTGCAAAGATCGTTGAGGCAGCAAGGCAGGAGTCGCAAGTCAGGCCGGCACAGGTTGCTTCTGGCAAAACCCCGAAGATGGCTCAGGGTTGGCTCACCAGCAGGCGGTGGGAGGATGAGCTTTGCATTCTCCCGGTAAGCCAGGGACAACGCAAAGAGGACGTGATCACTTCGACCACATCAGCGTGGGTCGAAAAAATGAGGGCAAAGCAAAATGGATCTTGATTTCGTTGTTTTCAAAGAGGGCATGGACATGCTCTGCGTTGTCGCCAACCGGGAGCCGAGTGACATCCTGCTCTCGACCTACTACGCGGTGCTGAGAGACCTGGCAGAGGACCAGTTCAAGTCTGCTGTCAGGAACCTCCTGCTGGACCGACAGTACACCAACCTCCCGATCCCGGCGAATATCCGGGAAGCCGCAATTGGAAAAGTCGACAACGAGGCGCTCATCGCCCTGGACAAACTGGAGCGCGCGGCATTCGTTCACGGTATGTACTGCACGGTGGCCTTTGATGATCCGATCATCCACGCGATAGTCCAGAGCATGGGCGGCTGGCCCAAGGTCTGCGGGCAGCCGGAGGGGGAGTGGAAGTTCAAGCGCATGGAGTTTTTGAAGGTCTACAAGGCGTTTGCACCGAACCTCCACCGTCTCCAGGTCCCTGCGAAGCTTATCGGTATCGATGAGGCGAACAACCCGACCCGGCAGCATCGGGTAGCGTATGTCGGCGGGGAGCTCGCGGTCAGGGCTTGGCAGGAGAGGCTCGGAACTGTGGAGAGGTCTTCAATCTCTCTCGCGTCAGAAACTGCTCAGCTGATGGTGACCGTATGAGCCAGGTCATCTGCAACCACGCAAGGCCCAAATGCGGCGCTTGCCTGCATGCTGTTCCTCATGACCCGGCTATAGATGCCCCTCCGGCCGGGTATGTTGTCCAATCCGTAACGTGCTCAGAAGTGATGCAAACCGTTACATGCACGCGCATTAGCGCACAACTGAAGGAGGAAGTCATGAAAACTGAAACGAAACAGCCGGAAGCTCCGGCGTACAAGGCGCCCGAGATCGACATGATCCCGGTCGAGAGCAGCATGCTGGCCGGAGTCGGCCATGACGGCAATCAGACGCTGAGGGTCTGGTACAAAAAAGGCGCGCCCTACGACCACGTTGGGATTCCCGAAGAGAAGTTCTTCGACCTGGTCAATGCTGCAAGCGTTGGGATAGCTCTCAATGCGCTGCTCAAGGAAACCGGAATCAAGGGAATCAAACTCGCGGAGGTGGCGTAATGGGTATCCTTGCCAATACCGTCAGCATCTGTCACTTCCGCGTTATGGGCGAACTGGTCGCCGGGGACCTTTACGAAGAGTCGCCGAGACTCCTCGCGCTCCAGCACTTCAACCCCATCGATGACAGTATCGAAGAGGTTTCCCTCGGCTGGGTCCACCTCGACGACCCGAAGGAGCACAGCTTCCTGAAACCGTCAGATTGCTGGCACGAACGCTACCTGCGTTTCAGTCTACGCCGAGACCAGCGGAAGGTCCCGGCCGCTCTGCTCAAGGAACACGTCGAGAAGGCCTGCGAGCTGTACAAGACCGATAATGAGGTTTCCTTCGTTCCGAAACAGCGCAAGGAGGAGATCAAGGAGCTGGTCCGCGCGCGATTGCTCGCCAAGACCTTGCCGGATCCCAAGGTTTACGATCTGGTCTGGGACACGGAAAAGAACCTGGTCACGTTCACCACGCTCACTCCGAAGACCATCGAGCTTTTGGAGGATCTCTTTAAGAAAACCTTCGAAGGGCTCCGCCTTGTAGCGTTCCACCCCTACGAGCGCGCCATGACCGTTCTGGACAGCTATCACCGGCAGCTGCTGGCCCAGGCGAATAAGGCGGGCGGTGACAGCTTCCTGGAGCTGATCAAGGAAAACCAGTGGATCGGGACCGACTTCATGCACTGGCTGATCTACCAGACCATGAACAGCGATTCGGAGTACCGCGTCAGCCAGTCGGGCCCCGCGCTCCCCGGTGCCCAGTTCGTCGGGTACATCGATGATCGGGTGATCCTGGTTGGTGCGATCGAAAGCGGAACGCAGATGATCACCATCAACGGCCCGCAGGACCGCTTCAGTGAGGTGAAGAACGCGCTGCAGGGAAACAAGAAGATTGTGGAGGCGATCATCCACCTGAAAGCCGAAGATGATCGCTGGTGCCTAACCCTCAAAGGTGAGCAGTTCCACTTCGCTTCCTTCAGTTGCCCCGCGGTCAAGCTCGAAAAGGACAGCACGACCGATGAGCGCATGGAGCGTGAGGCCGTCTTCTTCGAGAGGATGGCATTGCTCGAAAAGGGCCTGCAGCTTTTTAACTCCCTCTTCGCTACTTTCCTGAGGGTCCGTCTTGGGTCCGAGTGGTACCAGATGGAAGGGATCATCCATGAGTGGGTGGAGGCGGCATGATCTCGTTTTTTGTCCCGGGAATCCCTATCCCGAAGGGGAGCGCTAAGGGGTTCTACATCAAAGGCCTCAATAGGGTCGTGATCACCCAGGACAACGGGGAGAAGCAAAAGCCCTGGGCATCGATGATTGCCGTCGTCGCTCAGGAGCTTTTCTCCAAACCTTTCGATGGGCCGGTAATGATCAGCATGGCGTTCCGGATGCCGCGGCTCAAGGGCCACTTCGGAACTGGGAAAAACGCGGGGGTCGTGAAGGCGACGGCCCCCGTCTACCATGTCTCAAAACCGGACTGCGACAAATTGCAGCGCTGTGTATGGGATGCGCTCACCAACATCGCATGGAAGGATGACAGCCAGGTGGCAGTCGTTGCCCATGCCAGCAAGCGATACAGCGACAAACCGGGCGTTTTTATCAAGATTAGCGAAATTAAGGGGGGATTGTGAACGCGATTGACCTCGGGAAAACTCAAATAACACCCCTAATCAGGGTATCAAGTGCGGCTCTTTACCGCGAGGAATGGTTCGGGTGCTACTGGCTGATTGAATCCTTCATTTTCAGCGAGGATAAGAAGCGGCAGCAGACCACACAGATAATCCATAGCAGCCAGGGATGCGCCAGGGATGAACTGCCGAGTAAGAAACTTTGCGATGAAGCCCGGAAGATCCACGGTTACATTGCCGCCAACCTGATGCTCAAATTTAAGGAGGAAAATTGAAAACCCTCATCATCGATACCGAAACCACCAACGCCGACGGTACCGCTGAGATCATCGAAGCTGCATGGCTCGACATGGACGGAGGGGAATACTGCGAGCGGTTCAAGCCGGTCGGCACGATAACCTTCGGCGCCATGGCAGTTCACCACATTATGCCGGACGACCTGGTGCACTGCCGGGACTCTGCAGAATTCGCCCTTCCGGCCTGCGAGTTCGTCATCGGCCACAACGTCGACTTTGACTGGAAGGTGATGGGGCGGCCGGACGTGAAACGCATCTGCACCCTAGCGCTATGCCGCTACCTCTGGCCCGAAGCTGACAGCCACAAGCAGGGCGCCATGATGTACTTCCTATTTGGGTCCGACGCTCAGGAGGCAGTCAAGGGTGCGCACAATGCGTTGGAGGATGTGAAGATGTGCCAGCAGATCTTCTTTTCCTGTGTCGGTGCGCTCATCAACCGCGGCATCTGCTGCGACACGATGGAGGACATCTGGAAAGCTTCGGAGATTGCCCGAGTGCCGACCGTCATGAGCTTTGGGATGCATAAGGGGACGGCAATCAAGGACGTTCCTGAGAGTTACGTCAAGTGGCTCCTTAAACAACCCGACGTTGACCCGTATTTACGGCAGGCACTCACGTCATAAATCGAATCTGACGACCGCTGTGTATAAAATCAACAGAGATAAGGGCTAGGTGAAGGGCGTGATAAGGGGGCGCTAGTAATAGGCCCCTTAAAACTGAAATTTGGAGCTTAACGAATTTAGCTCACGCCTCTGGCGTGGAGCGGGTGTTAAACCCGCAAGGGAGGGTGATAGTGGATCTGCGAAATGCACTGAACGTGAAGAGGGTCATGATAGAGCGCGGATCATGGCGAGATAACAAGATCGGAGTGATTAACGACGCGGGTGATGGTAAGGGTGGCCTTATCGGACGTAACAAAGGGGATGTGGTCATTTATAGGCCATACGAGGATAGACCGAGAAAATGCACCATAGAGATTCCGAAGAGCCGAGAATACCTGGAAAAAGAAGGTGAACTCGGTAGCCGCATCCTTTGCATTGGCACATGCGTGGGTTTCCCATTGGAATATATTGATGAGATATTGATGGACGAACCAGCGACAGAGGCGGTGCGGCCATGAGCGATGTATGTGAATGGAGGCTAGTACCAGGGAAGAAGGTAACCTACCTCACCGAATGTGGCAGGACGATGATGAGATCATCGACAACGATGGAACCATACGAGGACTGCCCCAATTGCGATAAGCCGGTGAAGGTGGCGGCGTCGGTTTAACTACTGATTATACAGCCGCCCGGCGGCATATCAGCCGAGGGCGATCAACGGGAATCAGCAATAATCGTCGCAATGTAGCTCGGATAATGAAAACGCAAAAGCCGCCAGGGGCAACCTTAGCGGCTTTTGTTGACAATATCCACAGATGAGCATAGAATTCGCGCAAAATGTCTACAGTCTGGGTGGGGACCTATGGCGTTGTTTGAAGATGCACCAGATATCAGAGAGATTTCAAAGCGGATTGTCGCTCAGGTAGAAGACGTTTCTCACGTCGACCTGACCGAGGTCCTTTTCCTGCGTGAGCTTGAAACTTCCCCGCCCGCGCTCGCTGCCTGCTACAACCTCCAGACTCACCCTATCGGGTTTTTCAGTCCGGCAAAGTATGCCATCGTCCTCTACTGGATGCGCTGCGACTATATGACCGTCAACCAGTTGATACTTCTCATCTACCATGAAATGTTGCATATCCCGGCGCTTGGCAAGAAGCTTGTTGACCATGACGTTCAGGACTTTAGGAAGGTCCTCGGGATTGATCTGGACTGGGCACAACCGGGCCGAGAAGTGCCTTTGCTGTTGGTGGCTTAGGTGTGGGGCAGAACGGGACAGAATACCGACCGACAGTAGCAGAGAAAAAACTGCTTGAGGTCATGCTGAATCCGCTTAATCGGCACAAATCAGTAACTGACATTTGTGACATGGCTGAGTGCAACCGAAAGGCGTACTACCGGGCGTTTGAAAAGCCAGACTTTGAAGCTCATTTCAAGCATGAGTCGAAAAGGATCGCTGATAGATCTGTCGCAGCTGTCATCAACGCTTTTGTTAAGCAAGCGGTCGCTGGGAGTCATAAACACGGGGTGACAATTTTGGAGATGGCCGGGATGCTCGGGGCTGATGCGGTTGATGACACCCCCCCGGCGCCGACCCGGGTTGAGATCGTGGTGCAGGATGCGAGGAAGGAGCAGGCGTGAAGCTTATCAAGCAACCAAATGGCTGGACCTGCGCAGCTGCTTGTGTCTGCATGCTCACCGGGACCGAGCTTGAGGACTTTTACCAGTTCTGCGGGCATGACGGCAGCGAGCCGGTACCGGTCTCGGTTAAGCATTCCATCGGGGTCCGATGCTTCACGCTTCAAGAGCTTGCAGGGTACCTTCTTAAGCACAACATGTTCTTCGGGTGGTGCTTCAACCCAGAAGCAGGGTTTGACCCACGAACCATGACAATGAAGGTCGACGTTGAGCACATGGTAGCCTTTGTCACTGCAGAGGTAAGGCCTGGCCTGCACCATCAGCTTCTTTGGGATGGGACTCGGATCATCGATCCCTACTGCCCGGAAAAGCAGGTGAGCCTTAGCGATTATTCGATTATCGACTGGTGGCCAGTCGTGAGGATTCCTTGAGTGCAATCCAGGTCCCTCTCAATATCCCTCAGGCTCAGTTCCTCGGCATGCCGCACAAGTTCAAAAGCTTTGTTGGTGGCTTCGGAACGGGTAAGACTTGGGTTGGATGCTCGGGGATCGCTAAACACTTCATGGAGTTCCCGAGAATCAATGCTGGCTACTTTGCGCCCACATATTCGCAGATCAGGGACATTTTCTACCCGACAGTTGAGGAGGCTCTACATCCCTGGGGATTCAGCGTCAAGATCAAGGAAAGTAACAAGGAAGTCCACGTTTACCGTGGCCGGGTCGAATACGGGTTGATCAAATGCCGGTCGATGGACAAGCCGGGCAGCATCGTCGGCTTCAAAATAGGCCACGCTCACGTAGATGAAATTGATCTCCTAAAGGTGGAGAAAGCTTTTCAGGTTTGGCGCAAAATCATCGCCAGGATGCGTTACAAGGTCGACGGATTACGGAACGGTATTGACGTCACTACGACTCCTGAAGGTTTTCAGTTCGTCTATCAGCAGTTCGTGGCGCAACTGCTGAAGAAACCAGAGATGAGGGCAATGTATGGTCTGGTTCAGGCGAGCACGTATGATAATGAGCGCAATCTTCCTGACGATTACATACCATCTCTGCTGGCGACCTATCCGGCGCAGCTTATTGAGGCTTACATCCGGGGCCAGTTCGTCAACCTCCGGACCGGAAGCGTCTACAGTGCCTTTGACCGGAAGCTGAACAACTGCTCCGAGACGATCCAGCCGGGCGAGGTGCTCCGGATCGGTTTGGACTTCAACGTCGGGAAAATGTCAGCGATCGTGCATGTCCTTCGCCTCGGACTTCCTCGAGCGGTAGACGAGATCGTGAACGGCTACGATACTCCGGACATGATCAGGCAGATCAAAGAGCGGTACTGGAAGTTCGAGGGCGGCCGATACGTTCCCTCCTGCCAGATCAGGATTTACCCAGATGCCTCAGGCGATTCCCGGAAGAGCGTGAATGCCAGCAAGACAGACCTTGCGTTGCTCAGGGAGGCAGGGTTTCAGGTGATTGTAGACCATGCGAACCCGCCGGTAAAGGATCGCGTGAACAGCATGAACGCCATGTTTAAGAACGCGGCAGGGCAGCGCCGGTACCTAGTTAACGTCGAGAAGTGTCCTACCTATGCCGGGTCGCTGGAACAGCAGGCATGGAATGATGAGGGTGAGCCGGACAAGAAGACCGGTCATGACCACACCAACGACGCGGGCGGCTACTTTATCCAGAAAGAGTTCCCGATCGTCAAGAAGACGGTCATTCAGAGTGATGCGTGGTAAAAGGAGGAGGTGCAACTATGGACTGGAAAAGGTTTATAAATAATAATTTACCTATACTTTTGCCTTTAACTGCAGTTATTGGATTTGGATTAGCTGAATTAGCTAAGAGGTGTTTTCTATGAAACAGATCAAGATCGTAAGCGAAGGCACCGGGTTCACTACTAAGGTCCTGGGCCCTGATGGAGAGCCCTTGCCGGGCTGCTCTAAGGCTGTCATCACCATCCTCCCGTCCGAGATGGTGCAGGCCGTGCTCACCTTCGACAATGTTTCTCTGGAAATCGCAGGATATGCAGATTTCGATTACCCCAAGGATGATGGGACGCCAGTTTGATTTGCAACGCGGGGTGATCTCCGTGTAGTGGTTAACCCTGGTTTCAAGCCTCGCACCCTGCGGGCCTGCCGTCGTCAGGCCGTACAATTCGGGACTTTTTACCGGGCCGGCCGGGAGCCTGCGGAAACGTTCAAGGCTCCAACCAACTATCCGACCGCCGTGAGGCAGGGCAGGAGATTCAATGGAAAAACCCACCGTACGAACCCCTTCCCCGCGCATGGCCGCGCTCGCTCAGAAGCGTGATCTGATCAACGACCTTATGGGCGGGACCTTCCGCATGCGCGCCGCCGGGGTCAAATGGCTCCCGCAGCATCCCGCTGAATCGGATGGAGTCTACACCACCCGACTGCAGAAAACTTTCCTCGATAACTTCCTTGAGCTCGCGATCAGCAAGGGCACCGGGAAGATTTTCAAAAAGCCGATCGCTCTCGAAAAGGCTCCATCGCAGATTGAGGACATCCTCTGCAACATTGACCTCCAGGGGAGCGGCCTTGATGCGTTCGCTCAGCAGATCGGGAATCGGTCCTTGGAAGCGGGGATCACCTATGTCCTGGTCGACATGCCGCCGGCGGGCGACGTCAAGACGGCAGCCGAGGAGAAGGCTGCGGGAATCCGACCCTACGTTGCCCACATCGATCCCGACAACGTGATTGAGATTCTGACGGGCATGGTCGGCGGTTCCGAGGTGATCCAGCGCGTGAGGATCCTCGAGTGCTCCCAGGTAAACGATGGTGAGTGGGGCTATGCGAAAGTTGAGCAGGTCCGAGTGCTGGAGATGCGCGACGGCGTCATGTGCTTCGACGTCTACCGTGAGGTTGAGGATCAGACCAGCAAAAAGAAGATCTGGGTGATTCAGCCTGACCTTTCCGGAGCAACTACCTTCCCTGCAATCTTCCTCGTTCCCTTCTACTCCAACCGTACCGCCTTTATGGAAGGGGAGCCGGGCTTTCAGAATATCGCTGAGAGTACCCTGGAGCACTGGCAGTGGAAGTCGGAGCACGCACACGCGCTGAGCATGTGCTGCTTTGGGATGTACACGGCGACGGGGGTTGAGCAAGACTTCAAGATGGCAGTGGGCCCGGCTAAGTGTCTTGTCTCTACCAGCCCTGACGCTGAATTCGGAGTCGTTGAAACTACTGGCAAAGGCGTAGAGCTTGCGGAGCATACGCTTTCCGCAATCGAATCCCGAATTGAGACAGCCGGGGTGCAACTCCGGGTGGAGAACGCCGGCCAGGTGACGGCAACTGCTGCGGCGCTCGACTCCGCTGAGACTAACGCCGGCCTTGTGGCGGTCGCTCACGGATTCGAGGATTCGTGGGAGACGGTCTTTGCCTACATGCAGACCATCCTCAACCTCGAGGCTGCTGAGGTCGAAGTCGGGATCTGCACCGACCTTGGCGGGGTCAAGGGCACGCAGGCCGGGCTCACTGAGCTGGGCAAGGCGCGCGCCCTGGGTGATCTCTCCCGGGAATCCTACCTTGAGGCTCTCGTCTGGCGCGGGGAGCTCCCGGAGGATTTCGATATCGCTGAAAACTGCGAGCAGTGTGATAACGAGGGGCCAGCGCTCGGGACTATGGATAAGAAGACAGAGGATCAGGCCAAGTGCCCGAGCTGCGGCGCTATGAACCCCGCAGGGTCAAAAACATGTTCGGAGTGCAAAGAACCGATGTAGGGAGGCTTGAATGGCGTCCAAGCGGAGAATCAAGCGCAAGAGTTGCACCGGGAAAGTTCGGCACCTTAGCAGTGACGCCGCAAGGAAAGCCCTTCGGGTGACCGTTCGTCATGACCAGGTACACCAGCCGATGAATGTCTACCGCTGCCAGTTCTGCGGAGGCTACCACATCGGGCATCGGGCCAACGGATATGATTGACCCTGCCGAGAGTTCATTCACGATTTGCGAGGCATGTAACCTACTCCCGCCGAAAGACCCAGGCGCCAAGCGTCGACCACCTCCTACATGCGATAACAGAGAAAGTCTCAGGTGGGGCAGCGAATGTCCCTGGGTTTTTGACGGTACTAGCTGTTTGCGAGGGGTCTGAAAAACCTACGGAGGAAGAGATGAAACTTAAATTCGGAGTAACTGTCAAGAAGGTTCGTGCTGGCAAGTGGATTTGCTCAGGTCCGCAGTATCCGGCGTGCACCGGAGAGGGACGCACCCGGGAGACCGCCATGGCTGAGTATGCACAGCGGCAGTCGGAAGGGGTAAACCGGTGACCCACAACGACTATGCCAAACTGATCCGGGAGAGCGAAGTCGAGCTTAGTGACGATCAAATCTATGCTCTTGCTAAGCATCTTGCCAGACGTGCCAACCATATCCCCAAGCCCGATCCATTTGCCGTTCGCCGGTCCGAATCTGCGGGTGATTGCCGGCTCTGGGCGCCGAGAGACGCGTTGCTTTCCGCGGTGCACGATATTGATGAAGGGAAGATTCACCCTGATAAGCTAGTAGTGCATTATCGGGAACCCTCTCCAGAAGATTCGAATGAAATCCTCTATCGGTACTACGCCGCGGGAGTCACTAACATGGAGCATGCAGGGCTCTTAGCAATGCATCTTGCTAGGGTCTCCGCCCAATGACCACTGAAATTTCCAAACAGCTCCTTGACTGGGCCGTAAAGAACAGGATTGACCTGCAGCGCTACGGGAACGGCGTGGTGCGGGACGTGATCAGCCTCCTGAACACCTCCGATAAGGAGATGATGGCGAAGATTGCGGCGCGCGGGGAGAAGGGGCCATGGACGTCGGCGCGGCTGAAATCCCTCTTCGTCGAACTCGGGCAGATGAACTACGATGCCCATGTCGAAGCCGGGAAAATGCTGGCGCAGGAGATGTACGGCTTCGCTGATCATGAGGCCGACTCGACTCAGCAGATGCTGCAGGCCCAGGTACCCGTTTCCATCAATACCCGGCGGCCGTCGCCGGCGCAACTGGCCGAGCTTGTCGACAAGACTCCGATCGCATGCGGTCCGGACAAGAAGCTCCTGCTCGAGGAGATATTCACCGGCCTTGCGAAGAGCAAGGAGGAATCGATCCGTGGGGCGATCCGGCTCGGGGTTGTCGAAGGGGAGACCACAGAGCAGATCGTCCGGCGCTTGGTAGGAACCCGGGCGGCCCGCTTCACCGATGGGCTGATTGAGAAGAACCGGCGCGGCGCCGAAGCGATGGTCCGGACGATCGTCAACCACGTCAGCAATGGTGCAGTGCAGAAGACCTACGCCCAGAATGGCAACATCGTTAAGGGGTGGACGTTCCTCGCAACCCTGGACAATCAGACCACCATTACCTGTGCCTCCCTCTCCGGGACCGAGTGGCCGGTGGGGCAGGGGCCGATTCCGCCTTTGCACGTCAACTGCAGATCCTTCGCACTGCCAATCCTCAAGAGCTTCCGCGAGCTCGGAGTAGATATCGAAGAGATGCCGGCCAGCACCCGCTCATCAAAGGACGGCCAGGTGCGCTCCGATATTTCTTTCAATGATTGGCTCCACGGCCAGCCGGCGAAGGTCCAAAAAGATATCCTGGGCGCTACCCGGCAGAAGCTCTTCATTGAAGGCAAGTTGCCGCTTGAGAGGTTCACTGATAGTAAGGGCGTTGTCTACACTCTTGACGAATTGAAAAAGAAGAACGAGGGGACGTTCAAAGATGTTTTCGGGGCTCAAAATAGTGACCCTTTAAGGGTCGGAAAAAGCCTTGCAGAAAATCTTAAGGCGGCTGAGGATGACATACGGAATCTCCCCTACGAAAAAGCCAGGGTCTTTGACTCAGACGGGAACCTGATCCTCAAAAAAACGGGTGAAAAATCGCATGTGGCCTTTACCCCGGATGAAATGGCGAGCTTCAAAGATGCAATCCTGACCCATAACCACCCCAGCGGCAGTTCATTCTCCTCTGCCGACCTTGTCTTTGCCCGGCATACTGATATGCTAGAAATACGTGCAGTTTCGACAAAATACGATTATAGTATCAAGCGCGATTCTGCATCGGGGTGGGCCGGTAAATCGCCACTGTCAGCCGAGTCGCTATACGCAAAGGCAAGGGAACAGATAAAAACGGAGTACAATGCTCTTAACGCAGAGGGGAAATTGACTCAGTTGCAAATAAACGATTTCCATCATGCGATTATTGAGCGTTTTGCTAAACTGGCAGGTCTCGACTACTCCAGGACTGAGGTAAATTGATGAAGAACATGCTTGACGATAAATACCTTGATGTGGACAAATACATCCCCAACGGTGAAGTCGCTTGTGCAACATGCTTGAATTATGAAGGTGAGCACAAATGCAAGGCCTTCCCTGCTGGTATTCCTCAGGACATTCTTGACGGTAAGAATGATCATAAAAAGCCTTACCCCGGTGATAACGGAGTACAGTACGAAGCAGTATAGAGACTAGAATGCCCTTCGCCCTCATTCCCGCTGACCTCCGAATCTGGATCGCGACCTCTTTCCCTTCGTCCAAGGGCTCGCGCTACCCCTACGCCCTCCAGATCGCCCAGGGTGCGGACTACTACCGAGAGGACCTAGTGGGAAAGGGGAAGCTGCACACCGCCGGATTCCGAAATAACCTCGATTCCATCCAGCGCGCCGTGGCGCTCCTGGAATATGCCGGGAGCATCCGGGGTTGTATGACGGCCAACGGCTCATCAATCTGGGACGCCGGCCGGACACTCCGGGTACTCCGCTGCTACCTGGGCGCCCTCGCGTCAAACCCTTCCTACTGCAAATTCCCCTACGAGTCCCCGTTCCGCGTCTTCCAAATGGGAATGGAGCCCGCGCTGCTTCCCTGCCGCCTGGTGGAGGGCTACTTCATCGCCAACTGGCATACCTCTGGCTCGATCCCTGAGCAGCTCCAAGCGGCGGCCGTCGAGAGCGGGTGCGAGTGGTGCCCGCTTTGGGAACCAGTACTGACCGACTTCCGACCTTCCTCTGGTATCACCCCCTGCTCTCCGGCTGAGCTTCCACTATCCCCGCGCCTCATCAAATAGCCTCCCGTTAACCCTCTTCTGCGCCACCTCTAATTTTTTGTTGACAAAATACACAGCTAGGCGTATCCGTACCGTGTATATTTTCAACGCAGTGAGTAACCGGATGCCTGGATAGGCAAACAAAAGGGGCGCGAAGCCATGAAGCTGAAACTGAACGACCAGGGATTTGCTGAGGTCCGGGATGGAAAACCCGTCTACCTCGAAGACAGCGGCGCTGAAATTCTGGGAGATTTCCCCGGAGCAATGGCGAAGATTACCTCCTTGAATGCTGAGTCGAAAACGCACCGGCTCAAGGCTGAAGAGGCTACTACGCAGCTTCAGGCGTTTGCGGGAATTACCGATCCGGCCGCAGCAGTCAAAGCCCTCCAGTTTGCTCAGTCGATGGAAGGTAAGAAGGTAATGGACGATGAGGGAATCAAAACCCTGATCACCAACGCAGTCAAGCCGCTCCAAGACCAGCTGGCCGCCAAGGATGCCGACCTCACAGCAAAAGACGGACACATCTACAAGCTGGAAGTCGGTAACCGCTTTGCAACCTCCGGGTACCTGAAGGACAAGACGATTCTTGGTGAGACTCCGGACATCGCCGAAGCGTTCTTTGCCAAGAATTTCAAGGTCGAGGGCGGGAAGGTCATGGCCTACGACGCCGCCGGCAACCAGATCTACAGCCGCACCAAGCCGGGCGAGCCTGCGGAGTTTGACGAGGCCGTGGCAATCCTGGTTGAAAGCCATCCGAAACGTGACCATATCCTGAAGGGCTCCGGCGCCTCCGGTTCCGGTACACAGGGAAGCCAGGGTGGCGGCGGGAACGGAAAGACCCTGAACAGAACAGCATTCGGCGCGCTGGACCCCTCCAGCCAGTCGGCCCACATCAAAGGCGGGGGAACCGTCGTCGATTAACCCTTTCCAGACTGTCGTGAGATAGGCTGGGGAGCTAACCTACCGCTGTGAAGCGGCATGTAAGGAGACTCTCTCATGGGCAATACGCTCACTGGCCTCATCCCGGTTCTTTATGAATCCCTCGACGTAGTTTCCCGCGAACTCACCGGCTTCATCCCCGCAGTGTACAAGAACTCCAGCGCAGAACGCGCGGCACTCAACGAGAGCATCACCTATCCGGTGACTACTCCGAGCGCGCTGATCGACGTGACGCCTGGCGTTACCGCTCCCGATGCTGGCGACCAGGTCATCGGCAACGGTTCCATGACCATCTCCAAGTCCAAGGGCTACCCGGTCCGCTGGAACGGCGAGGAGCAGAAGGGGATGCTGAACGCAGGCACCTACAATACCCTGCTCGCTCAGCAGTTCCAGCAGGCTTTCCGTACGCTCGCCAACGCCGTCGAACTTGACATCGCCATCGCTGCCTACAAGGGCGCTGCCCGCGCCTATGGCACCGCCGGAACCGCTCCCTTCGGAGTCTCCGGAGACCTCTCCGACGTGGCACAGATCAAGAAAATCCTCGATGATAACGGCGCCCCCGGCGACCGTCGCTTGGTACTCGGTACCACGGCCGGCGCTAACATGCGCGGCAAGCAGACCGTTCTCTTCAAGGTCAACGAGGCTGGCACTGAAGCCATGCTGCGCGCTGGTATCCTCGGGCAGCTGTCCGGGTTTGGTATCGGTGAATCGGCTCAGGTCCAGAGCGTTGTCAAAGGCGCAGGCGCAGCTTACGTCACTTCCGGCTCTACGGCGGTCGGAGTCTCCGATATCGCCCTGGTTACCGGCAACGGGATCATCAATGCTGGCGACGTCGTCACCTTTGCTGCCGATGCCAACAACAAGTATGTGGTCGGCACGGGCGTCTCTGCTCCCGGGACCATCTCCCTGAACAAGCCTGGCTCCCAGATCATCATCCCCACCGGCAACGCCCTCACCGTCGGCGCTAACTACACTGCGAATATCGGATTCGCTGGCTCCGCAATCCACCTGGTCACCCGCGCTCCCGCGATGCCCGTCGATGCAAACGGCAAGGCCCTCGACATGGCCGACGACGTGATGATCGTGACCGACCCGGTTACCGGTCTCGCCTTCCAGATCGCCATGTACCGCCAGTTCCAGCAGATCATGTATCTGGTCTCGCTGGCATGGGGCGTAAAGGCCGTCAAGTCGAACCACATCGTAACGCTGATGGGCTAAGCCGGAAGGGCGCCGCTGACCTGGGCGCCTTATCTCTTCTCCTTCAACTCTTTTTTTGTGAGGTTCCACAATGGCTGAAAATCAGGAAGAAACCCAGGACCAGATTCAGGACGAGTTCCATACCAAAAGTACCGAAGAGCTGGCCGTCTGGCTTGACGAGAATCTTGTGAGCTATTCCAAGCCCGCCAGCAAGACCACGCTGCTGTCCCTCTGCCGCGCGATCGCCCAGGTGAAAGCGCTGCAGGCTACCTACCACGGTAATTCCAGTGAAGTCGAACTGGTCTCCGTCTGGAAGGATGGCGAGGAGTTGGAAGTTCACCCTTCCTGTGTCGCGAACCATGTTGAGCTCGGCTGGAAGGTCAAGGGGTAAGCGATGGCTCTGGTGGTCGAAACAGGTAGTCTAGTCTCTGGCGCAAACGCTTACGTAGCCGTTGCAGATTGTGACGCCTACCATGCGGACCGCGGGAACGCTGCCTGGACCGCCGCTACTGACGCGCAGAAAACTGCCGCGATCATCGGAGCCACCGCATTTATTGATGGGCATTACCGCCCTCGGTTGAAGGGCTTCCGCCTCCAGCCTCTCACCCAGGTGCTGGAGTGGCCGAGAATCTCCGTCGAAGTTCCCGGGTTCGTTGATGCAATGTCGCAGTCGACTAACGGCAATTACGGGCACTTTTACCTCCCAACCAACCAGATCCCGCAGCGCCTGAAGGACGCCGTCTGTTCCCTCGCCCTCCGGGCCCTGGCTGGCGCCCTCTCTCCGGATCTGGACGGGGCGGTAAGCAAAGAGAAGGTCGATGTCATCGAAGTGGAGTATGGCAAGGGTTTCAAAGGGGCCGTGAGGTATCCCGAGATTGACCAGCTCCTTACCGACTACCTCAAGCCGCTGAATAGCTGCGACGTGGTGCGGGGATGAATTACGCAGCCCTCCGCAAAACGGCATCGGGGCTGATCAAGGCCAACGGGTTCCTTATGACCGCCCGCCGGTCTACCCCCGGTGAGTACGATGAAGAGATCGGGGCGCCAGCTGCACCGACGTTCCAAGAATGGCCGATCTACGGTATCAAGGCAAGCCTTGGCAAACTGACAAAATATGCTGAGTTCTCTACCCGGCGCCAAAGCATGATCCAGTCTGGAGCGATCATGCTGATCCTTGAAGCGCTCCCCGACTATGTCCCGGCCATCGGAGATCAGATCTTTCTCCCGGGACTCGGCGGCGGTAATGCTACCTGGTGGACGGTGCTCGATGCTGACGGGCTAGACCCGGGTGGGATCGATACCATGTTCAACGTGCTGGTAAGGGTATGACGGTTTCTAACCTGGCAGAGTTTCAACTCGATCTTTCCAACTTTGCAAGGGTTGCCGTTCCTGAAGCTCACAGCCTGTTGGTAAAGAAGATCGCCTTTGAACTCTTCACCAGGATCGTGCTGAAAACTCCGGTCGATACTGGCCGGGCCCGGGCAAACTGGAGTGTCTCCATCGGGGCTCCTTCCGGGACGATCTCCGCGGCAACAGATAAGGCAGGCGGGGCGACCATCTCAGCAGGCGTACAGGGTATCAACGGTGCGGCCCCGGCACAGCAGGTAATCTGGCTGGAGAATAACCTTCCGTACATCGAGGCATTGGAGGACGGATCCAGCAAGCAGGCGCCAGCCGGAATGGTTGAAGGCTCCTTGAACGAAGTCCAGACCTTCATCAACCAGCTATAAGAGGTCGGAATGAGCTACGACTCGGCATCCAGTGAGATTAGAGCAAGATTAAAAGCTCAGTGGGCCGCGAGAACACCGATTGCCTGGCCGAACCTTTCGTTTAAACCGCCGAACCCCGCCGCTCCTTGGATGCGTTTCATGATTAAGGAAGGCGAGGCTCAACGGATCTCAATCGGGTCCAGCACGAACGACTACCGGCACCCTGGAATCATCACCCTCCAACTTTTCGACGCGCTTGGGGGGGGAGATGGGCCGCTGACCCGGCTCGCAGATCAGGCGGCGGGATTTTTCCAGAGCTGGTCCGGAGTTAATGTCGTCTGCCAGACCGCAACCGTCAACACCATTGGGGACGACGGGGAAGGCTGGTACCAAATCAACGTCACCATCCCTTATTACTGGGATGACCTGAAATAGGAGAAAGCGATGAAAATCAGATTGCTGGAAAGCCAGATCATCGGGAACGAGCTTTACGAACGGGGCGAGAATTGCCCACGGGCTGACGAGGAAGTTGACGAGGTCGCGCAACGAGTCCTCATCTCCCAGGCAAAGGCCGTTGAACTCGATGTTGATGGCAACGTGATCATTCCGGAGCCGGTGGCTGCCCCCGTAGCCGAGGAACCTGCCGCCCCGGCCGACGAAGAGCCCAACCACTAAGAACCAATTTTAAGGAGAGCCGACTATGTCGCCTACCACCGGTTATCAGGCTGCAATATCCACCAACGATGTAACCATGGCCTATGCGCCTGAAACCGCATGGGGCGTCAACCCCGCTGTTGCCCTGAAACAGATCCGGATGGACTCTGAGGGGTTCACTCAGACCAAGGGCCGCGGGCGTCCGAGCGAGATCAACTCAACCGGTCAGGTTTCGGCTTCCGTCACGCAGAAGGTAGAGACCAAGGGCGACACTAAGCACTCCCTCTCCGTCGCGACTCCCTTCGATATCCTGAGCGCGTCGATTATGGGTACGCCCTCAGCCGCCGTGGCTATCGCCGCGGCGACGATCGCGGCAACTGCCACCGGGTTTACTGACTCGGGTAACGGGTTCGTCACCGGGAACCTCACCGCCGGTGCATGGATCCGTGTCCGGGGCTTTTCCGGAGCCGGCGTCACCATCAACGGCCTCTACCAGGTACTTACCGTCGCGGCTGGCGTCATCACCACGCTTCCGGCTCCCCCAACCACGAAGGTCATCGGCGATCCGGTCGCCATGAACGGGCAGAAGGTCCTCAACGGAAACGTTTTTCAGTCGTTCTTCTTCCAGAAGCAGCTCTCCCCGGCGCTGTTCTTTCAGTACCCCGGCACCTGGCCGATCTCCGGTGACATCTCGGGTTCCACCGGCGGCTTCTTCTCGGGGGGGCTGAACTTCCTCGCACAGGATCAGCTCGACGCAACCGCTGACGCCTCCACCGGTGCTCAAGTCGCGGCGCCGGCCGGCGACGTCTTCAGCACGGTCTCCGGCTTCGGGGCGATCTACCGCGGGGCAGCAGCGCTCACAGCTAAAATCCAGAAGATCGACCTGAAGTGGACCCAGCAGAGCGCATCGGCACAGTTCGCCATGGGATCCGCAGCCGCCGCCGGAATGAAGAAGGGCCTCCTCGAGGTTACCGGCTCGGTCGACATGTATTTCAAAACCTATGACCAGTACCTGGAGTACAAGGCCGAGACCAAATCGATGCTTTCCTTCTCGGCCTGCGACCTGACCGGCGCCGGGTATGTCTTCACGGTCACCAACGCCGCGCTGATGGATCCGAAGATCGTCGCCGGCGGACCGAACCAGGACGTGATGGCAACCTTCACCATCGAGGGCAACCCCTCGGCAGCGGCCGGAGTCTTCGGCGGCGCAACGCTCCAGATCGACAAGCTCATTTAATTCATAGGGTTTGGCGGAGCGGCTTCCTCCCCGCGTGCAGGATTGCTGCTTTGCCGCCCTTTTTTATCCACCAACAGAGAGGAGAAACACCATGAGCAAACTCGCAAAAGCAGGGCTTAAACTCTTCGCAGCCTTCAAGACCGATACCAGCCTGGAAACCAAAGGTGTAGTTCTGCAATACCCCGGCCTTCGCCTGACCATAGCGCGCGCCGGCGGGGCAAATAAGGCATTCGCTACCCTGCTGAATGCTCGCCTCAAACCTTACAAGCGGGCCATGGATGACGACACCATGGACAACGAGGTTGCCGCCCAGATCATGCGCCAGACCTACGCTGACAAGATCATCCTGTACAGCGAAGTTGAGAACGCGGACGGCACCTGGGTTCCCGGCTGCGTGAACTCCGAAGGCGAGATCGTTCAGGCGAACCAGGCTGGCCTGTGCGGGATGTTCGAGGCGCTGCCTGACCTCTTCCGGGACGTCCAGATCCAGGCCTCAGCAATGGGAACCTTCCGGGCTGAGCAACTGGCTGAAACCGCAAAAAACTAGGGTGCTGCCTCGACTGGCAACTCCAGTGGGGCGGCCGAATTGAGTTTTTGAAACAAATGGAGCGGGAGGATGGCATTGCGCCTCCCGCTCTCCTGAACCGCCCCTCTCACTCCCAGTGGGAAACCCCATACTGGGACGCGTTCAACCGGCTCTCATCATCTCGACAATGGACGGCAGGGGGGCCGGCTTCCATACCGATGTCCGAGATTCAGGCCTACTTTGAGATGTTTGCAATAGAAGACCCTGAAGACCGAGAAGAATATCTGCACATCATCCAGGCCCTCGACTCCGTGTATCTCGACCACGCTGCCAAACAGGTAAAAAAATGAGCGACCAGGGCGGGACCACAAAATATCTCAGGGTAGGAATCGACGGCACGGGGGCGCAGGACGGTTCCCGGGTCGTTGTCCGGTCAATGGAAGATATCTCCAAAAGCGCCGGAGAGTCCTCTAGCGCTACAGACTCCCTGAAAAACCACCTCGATAGTCTCGGCTATTCCGCCAACGCACTTCAAAAAGTAGTCCTCGGATTAGCCGCAAGCTTCGCCACCTGGAAACTCGCTGAACTCGCCCGCGACTCTGCCCTGCTTGCCGCCCGGGTGGAAACCCTCGGCGTGGTGATGAATGCTGTTGGAAAGAACATCCTCTATACCAACTCCCAAATGGACGACTTTGCAAAAGGCGTCGCCAAGATGGGGATTACCACCGAAGCCTCCCGCCAATCTGTTATCCGCATGGCCCAGGCTAACCTCGATATGACCAAGTCCTCTCAGATGGCGAGGGTCGCGCAGGATGCTGCTGTCATCGGTAATATCAATAGCTCTGAGGCTATGGAGAAGATGACCCTCTCCGTTGCAACTGGTCAGGCGATCCTTGCGCACCACATGGGGCTGATGGTCAACTACGTCAAGGCTGAGCAGGATATGGCCGCGTCCCTCGGCAAGACGAAAGAGGAACTGACCAACTCTGAAATGGCCCACGCGCGCCAGAACGAAATCATCAGGGTGGGCGCTGGGATCGCTGGATCGTATGAGGCGGCCATGGGCACGGCCGGCAAGGCGATTAACAGCATGAAGCGCTTCACGGATGAACTGAAGCTCTCTCTCGGGGAAATCTTCCTCCCCTCGCTGACAGCCGGCGTTTTCGCTTTCACTGATGGCCTGAAGTACGTCACGGCCCATGTCAACGAAATTAAGGGCGCCGGGTCCGCGCTGATCGGGATCGGCCTCACCGTGTTCTTTTCCCGGGTTGCCGCTACCGTCTATGACGCCGGTCGGGCCCAGGTCGTCTATGCCGCGCAGTTACTCCAGGGGAACGTGGTCACCCTCGGGAGCGCGCAGGCATCCTTACAGCAGGCGGCCGCCCAGGTCGAGAGCACCCAAGCGACCCTTGCCGCTGCCTCGGCCCGGGTAGCAGATGCAGAGGCAACCCAAGCAGCCATCATCGCAGCCCGAGAGGAGGCCGTTGCTCAACTCCAAGTTACTACCTCCCAGCAGGGCCGGGCGATTGTGACGCGCGAGCTTGCTACTCTTGGGCTTCAGCAGGCAGCCGTTGAAACAGAATTAATGGTAGCAACTGAAGCTGAGGCCATGGCCCAAGGAGCTGCAGCTGTTGCGGGGATTGCCCACTCTGAAGCGATGGGCGCCGCAACGCTTGGCTCCAGAGCGCTTGCAGTAGCCCAGGCTGGCCTGACCGGGATCCTCGGTGGGGCGAAGGTCGCGCTTGCGCTGGTAGGTGGGGAGATCGGGCTTATCATCATCGCTCTTGCCTCGCTAACCTATGCTTGGGATCGGTACAAAGATCATCAGGCAGGTATCGATCGGGAGATCGCGAATAATGGAGCATCCTCTTTCCGCTCGAAGTTGATGAAGGAAAACGAGGAACTGGCGGCGATGATTAAGTCGCAGACCCAGACTCCGGCCCAAAAGATTGCGGAAGCGGAAACGAACAGCCAGCAGCAGGTGAACAACCTCAAGAAACAGGCGATCACCCTCCAGAAGGACCTCAACCAGGCTGTCAAGGATGGGGACTCCCACCGCGCCGCAGTCCTGCAAGCTGCCGTGAAAAGTAACGCTATTGACCAGTCATTTGCCCCGCAACTGCTCGCCGAGAACAAGAAGCTCTTGGAACAACAGGCCGTACTGCAGAAGGCTAAGAACCCGACGAACCCTGTCGAGACTCAATATACCGATGTGACCGAGGAACACTGGAAGAAGTACAGCGATACCATCGAGCACATGAACAAGCAGATTCGCGATAGCAACCCCTACTTGGACGAACTGGCCAAGAAACTCACCGCAGTGGACGATGAAACGAACAAGGCCATCCGCTCTACTCCGGAGTATACCAAGAGCCTGACGGCCGCCGGGGAAGCGATCAAGCACAACATTACCCTCGCTCATGACCTGGCGGCCGCA
>Ga0209123_1000633_pt1 | contig 42401 bp, 33 predicted proteins | sample BarGraIncu00431A_FD_184500 | JGI IMG/M metagenome (GOLD analysis project Ga0209123, IMG submission 184500) | Arctic peat soil microbial communities from Barrow, Alaska, USA - Barrow Graham LP Incubations 004-31A (SPAdes) (version 2) | ecosystem: Environmental > Terrestrial > Soil > Wetlands >...
TGGTCGACTTCCTCAGACCGAGAAGATTCTATTGGTTGTATGTACCAAATAAGGTTCATATTTACTTAACGGATACGATCAAAATACCCCCTTGACAAACAGAAATTATTTTAATGCAACGCTAGTGCAGTAAGATAAATTCCCAAACCACTCCAAAATCCCTGACAGAAAGGACAACTAAGGAGTTTTCTGAAAAAATACCCTTTTGTTTTCAAAAAATTCCTTAAACCTTTAAACAGTACAAAGTCAAATAAAAAGAATCGAATGCTTAAGGTTAATAGTATTTGAAAAAGCATTACAATTCACCTTTATTATCGAGGCATTGGTCTAATAGAATTTTAAACTGGGCAATGGTTAGGGATACTCTTCCACCTAGATCATCTTTGATAATCACATTTTCAGTATCAATTTCTACTGTCGGACAACAGCCGTTTTGACAAAGTGTCAGCTTGATTAAACGATTCATCTTCTTCGACTCCTTTATATTTTACTATTTACTATTTATTCTATAAACACAGATGACAACTTGTTACAAATATCCATCTAAGACATGTGATTTTCTACACGAAGGGCATAAATCCTATTATTTGTCAAATAATAGGATTTATGCTACCCATACACCAAAAACACCATAATCAGGTTCTGAATCTGATTACGGTGTTTCTCTTATCTCTTAATATCCGTGACATCCATGGTCACAACATAAGCCGACGAGTCGAACTCACGGATAACCTTAGTTAATTCTGAAAATTGTTTCTTCTTGACCACAATTTTCAGCTGTGCCTTTTCCGCGCCGTTCAAGCCATATCCTTTGGCAGTTGTGACGCCGAAGCCACGTTCCCTTAATGTATCCGCTAAAACCCACTCGTTATGTTCTGTGACAACTAAGGCAAAAATGCTATCCCTTGAAAGTTTGTCGTCAATGAGCATTCCCACATAGTTGCCGGCCGCATAACCACAGGCATAAAAGAGAAGAATCGTCGGGTGCATGACGTATTTAAAGGCCTGAGATGCCCCCAAGGTATACACAATGATTTCTACAAAGGCAATCATTGAGACGACAAACCGTTTCCCCCTGATCATAGCCTTAACCCGTAGGGTATCTAAAGAAACGTCAATAATTCTTGCTAAAAAAATTAAAATCCCTAAAATTATCAAAGAGTATACCACCTTTTTTCTCTACCCATTTATTTTGATACGGACTCGCTACGTTAACGACCTCCCCTTTTGCCGACAATAACAAGTATATACCCGGAATGTCGATAATAGAACAAGATAGACTTAACAGAGGCATGCCCTCGATCAAACCGAGGGCATGCCTCTTTTACTTTAAGACAGCTAAATTTTTACATTTTAATATGATATTATCCAAACTGCATTCTAATTTATAGCTAAATACATTCTGAGAGAAAACCATGTAGGAATAAAATATCCTACACTTGGAGACCCCCTAGTGTAGGATATTTATAAATTTATTTGTATTAAATGAATTTCTCATTCAATTTTTCTGCTAGAACTTCAGCTGGTTTAATGATCATTTGACTCATATTCTCGAGTAAATGGTTAGTGTCATTATAACAAAAAGAATCCAATATCATTGTACTTCCTTTTTGTAAATCGTCTAGTGTAACAGGTTCAAATATAGAGCCCTTCAAGAAAATAGGTACAAAAGGAATCAAAATATTAGCAATAATATATTGAGCTTCTCGTAGGGCAGTTTTTAGGTCTGTAAAATCAGCTATAACAAACCTAGCCATGTGGGCCAGAGCAACAACTGTTTCAGTGTTTCTGTCATTTGGCTTATCGATATCCAACAAAACTGGTGTAAAATTATGGTTTCTAAGTTCTTCTCTTATAGCGTCAAGTACACTTTTTCTTTCTGGCGTAAACCTTCCCAATATTAATACTACTTTTGATGTTATGGTATTAATAACCTCTCTAACCTTTTGGTTATTCAACATTAAATATATAAACTGAGCTACTTCAAGATTGTCCACTGTAATTGTAGGTTCATTCTCTTTAGTAATCACCAAATTGTTTTGCTTGGTAAATTCGTCAAAATCGATATTCCATACTGAAATTCCATAAATATTACACCCCGATAAATCTGTTTTGAGTAACTTAGTATCCACTAAATTGCTGTATGTGAGGTCTGCCTCACTGAGGTCCGCTCCGCTTAAATCTGCCCCCCTTAGATTCGCCCCCCTTAAGTCTGCGCCTCTAAGGTCTGCTTCTCCCAGGTATGCATCTTTAAGATCTACCTCTCTTAAGTCTGCCCCTCTAAGATCTGCCTTTCTTAGATATGCCTCTCTTAGGTCGGCCTCTCTTAGGTATGCTTCTCTGAGGTTTGTCTCACCGAGGTTTGCCCTCCTAAGGTTTGCCTTACTAAGGTTCGCTTCACTGAGGTTGGACTCACTGAGATTGGCCCTACTAAGGTTCGCCTCACTGAGGTTGGACTCACTAAGGTTGGACTCACTGAGATCAACCATGATTTCAGGATTATTTTCTCTCCACTCATTCCAATACCCTACGTCCGATTTTAATATTTCAATATGTATTTTATTAGTCATTTATTTCCTCCATAAAAACAATTTGTAGTATGATTTATATCATACTACGAAACATTACTGTGAAACAATATTTTTCAAAGGCTTTCACATGGATCCTTCGTACGAAAAGACGACAAGGACCCAACTCTCGTAAATCTTTTAATCCGTGCTGGTAATCATTTCGCTCCAAATTCTTCAACAGAGACAAGAATTTCTTGGCCTTTTGCTGAAAGTTCCTCAACAGAAGCCAAAATCAGAGCAACGCCATCACTCATATTGTTCATTTCTTGCTCTAATGCGACGGATACATCAGAAATCATTGCGATCAACTTTAACATAGCCTGTTCATCGTTGACGGTTGTTCCTACGACGACACTGGACTGTTCGGCCAGTTTTTTAACCTCTTGAGCGACAACGGAGAAGGTACGACCATGTTCTCCGGCACGAGCTGCCTCGATTGCAGCATTGAGTGAAAGCAAATTCGTTTGACTGGCAATCTCTACGATCTGGCTTGAGGCAATACTAAAATCATTTAATTTCGATTTCATTTGGGCTACACTATCTCTTAAAACTGTTGATGTTGCTAGCGTTCGAAGAACTTGATCTGACATCCTATTAAGGCTTATCGCACTTTCCTCATTAGCCTTAGCAATTTCGCTTACAGATATCTTAAGTAAACTAAAATGATTCTGGATATTCGTTGCATCTTTTAAACGCTGTTCACTGAGCAGCTCGATTTCCTTCATCATCTCACTGATCTCAGTATTCTTCGCATTCTGGGCCATCACCGCACCTCTGGTATAATCGATACAGTTAAAGGATACATTGTCGCCATTAAAAATAGCCACTGCCATTTCATAGCATGTATCATTACCACAGGCCGTACAATTAAAGTTGCGTGCTTTATCATCGAACTTGTACATAGACTTATAAATTTCTTCGCAGTCTTTGGACGAAGGAATTCTCTGATCTTCGACTTTCCGATTGGTGTGATAGTTCCGTAGAAAATCAGCAACATCTAAGTTCTCATTGAAATAATTGGCCATCCAGGTTATTCTAGATTTCTTGGAGAATCCCTTGCCTTCTTTATCATGTAACCGAAGCTGTTTCATTAGATTGAATTCATGGTCAATATCATCCATTGTTTCTTCAGTAATACAGGTGCCTGTTCCAATATTACAACCGTGGGAACAATTGAGAATGTCGACTAATAAAGGAACAGGTTTTTGATTGTTTACTCGTTCACTATAAATATTCAAATAGGAATAGGCTAAATCAATACCTTCAACTTGCCTCACCCAGGCTCCCGGAACGTAAGCCTCCACGTTTTCTCTCAGTCCTCCTGGCCGACTGAACAGACATCCCAGTGAACAGACAATATCATCAAACGCTTTCTCCTTATAGCTGTCTAACGAAATGTTATTTTCTTGTAAATAACGGCTTAAGTTATTAAACGTCACATTATATTTGACTAGGTTATCCGTACTTTCAAATTCTCCCTTTTTGGCTATACAGGGTGAGAGCATTGCTAAATCAGAACTGTCTTTAAGATATTTTTTTACATAAATTGCCAAACACATCATAGGACTATGTACGGGTGATAACTGCTCTAAAAGATCAGGCTTAAAACGTTCAATATAATTGACTATGGCCGGACAAGGTTGGGCGATGACGGTTGATAACTTTTTCTCAGTGATCACTTTTAAATACGCCCAAGTCGTAATATCCGCGCCAAAAGAAACATCATAAACAAATTGGACACCTAATGATTGAAGATATCCGAAAAGCCGCTTGTATTTAGTGAAATTGACTCTCACAGACGGTGCTGCCAATACGGTTATTTTTCGTCCTTGTGAAATATCTTGGAAAAATACTCCAGTATCGTCGAGGTAGGACCTGGCCCCGTGATCACAAACAGCTATACACCGTCCACATTCAATACATTTTGCGTCATTGATTTTCACTTTAACCTTACCGTCGAGAACATAGGCTGAATTAGCCCTGACTATGCAAGTTCTTATGCATTTATTGCACCCTTGGCATTTACTATTATCTGTCAAAATATGTGATTGAAGTAGAGACAATTAACTACCACCTCCTATAATTACAACTTTGCAGGGCGAATATCAACAGTCCCCTAATGTAATGAAAGAAATGCTTGATAAATTAATTTATCTTTAATCATTCCACATCTTTCGTGTATTTCCTCCTGAAAAGCTTAAATATTCTGAAAGATAACAAGACCGCTACTTTTTGTATTAAAGTAACGGCCTTGTTTACTATAATGGTCCGATATGACCGTTTTACATTAGCCCCAGAAGGGCTTTCTTTAACGAACAAAACGATTTAGGCCTCACTCGACCAGACCCATCGTTGTTCTTCCATGATTTTAAGAGCTTCTGGATCCCAGCCAACGGGTTGTCCACTTAATAAGGTCATAATTGTACCCACGCCTAAACGCCCATAGGTGAACGCCTGGGCACGAACACTCGCCAAGTGTGCCAAATGATGGAACAGTCTTTGCTCCCCGAGTAGCAAGAGTTCTGCAGTGGCCCCTTCGGTCGTTGGAAACTCTGCCAAATGTTTTAAGGTCTCTACCTTAACCCCTGCTAATGCGGCATGCGCGAGTAATATTTCCATTCGGGCATCGGCAACACGATTATGGGTGTGAAAAATCCCACCAGCCACTTTTATCAGTTTTCCAACATGCCCTAATAAAATTACCTGTTCAATCCCCCGGTAGGCTGCTTCTTCTAGTAGAAAACCAACAAAGTTACTCATCTGGATTACCGCTTCAGCCGGGATCATAAAACGCTCGGTCGCAACTCTATATCCATAGTGCCCGGGAGTGAGCACTATAGTCTTATGTCCGTAAGCCACAGCCTGGTCCAACTCCGGTAAGATCGAGGTTTTAAACGCTTCCTCAGACATCGGGCGAACAATCCCACTCGTTCCCAAAATAGAAATTCCTCCGATAATCCCCAACCTCGGATTAAGGGTACGCAAGGCAGCAGCCTCTCCGACAGGGACTTCGATAACGATTTCCAGTTCTTCTTGGGGGAAGACCTCCCGAACCGCTTCATAAATCATTTTCCTAGGTACCGGGTTAATGGCGCTTTTTCCTACCTCTATGGCTAAACCTTTTTTCGTGACGGTACCGACTCCCTGCCCGCCCCGGATGTGCACGTCCCCCAGCGGTGAAAGCAGACGCGCAATTGCTTGAATCTCCAGTCCATTCGTAATATCCACATCATCTCCGCCGTCTTTGAGAATGCTCGCCCTAGCCACTGAATAGTCTGATTTCCCTCCATGGATAGGTATCACTAAACGTGCGGAATTTGGCAGAGGTATCTCTACTCGCTCAGGCAAGCCATCCCCTCGCAGGAGTAGACATGCCACTTTGGCAGCACCGGCTGCACAACTACCTGTAGTATATCCTTCGCGCCAAGTATGTCGATCTTTATCTCGTGACATAGTATCTCTCCCACAATCAAATTAGTAGAAAGTTGAATTGGTGTAAAATGATATAAGCTATAGAACCCCTAAGTGCAGACTGTAACGAACAATAAAAGCCACCGTCAATAACAGAACAATGCAAGAAATCGCCCAGTAGTCCCTTGGGGCAAATGAAATTTCGCGTAGAGCAGTCCAGGTTCGCGTCAAGCCATAACCTCGATTAAGCATGGCCATCGATAATGAATTGGCCATCAAAATCGAATTGATAAACATAGGAATCATAATCGGAATGTACGATCGAATGGGACCGACAATCCCCTTATCGTTGAATTTTGTCCCACGCGCTTTTTGAGCCTCTATGATTAGGCGGCGTTTCTTATCCAGAGTCGGAATGAAACGTATCGCCGTTGTCAGCATCATAGATATCTCTACCGGAACCTTCATCTTATGAAAGAATTGGGTAAAATCATCCATCGGCGTGGTCAACGTCAACACAGAAGATGCAATCATCATACTAAAGAGACGTAAGATAAACGTAGCGCCCATCAGAAATCCCCCCACGGTTGCGCCTAATCTGTCTCCTGGCAAGGCATAAAAGAGGATCGTCTGGCTAGAAACTTGATTAAATCGCTCTGGTGCAAACGTAAACCCTGTGATTAGAATAATCGATAAGATAATAGGAATCAAGGGAACTAACATTCCCCCAACCTTGCGCAGGGGGATTTTTATCCAAAAAGCTAGAATTCCTGTCAAGGTTAGAATCAATAGTTGGTATTTAGGATCTTTAAATAAAAAAGAAAGTATAATAAATCCTAAGAATCCGAACATTTTGGTCCGTACGTCAAGACGATGGATCAAGGTATCTCCTGGTATGAACTCTATAAGCATCCTCTCTTCTCCCCACTTTCGAACAGCGCAGTAAACTCACTTGATTCGATGAAGGTTTCATTCGCTAAAATATCCTTCAATTGCGACGAGAGCCTACACAGTTGGGGGGGAATAATGGCCGAGTCGAGAAGAATTTGTTCGTGCGAAAAAACATCTTGAGGAGTACCATCTAATAAAATTCCACCGTCTTTTAAGACGATAACCCGCTTAGCATATTGGGCCACTAAATCCATATCATGACTAATCATGACAATTGTGGTCCCAGCAGCGTGCAGTTTACGAATCAAGGCCATCATTGTCTGAACTCCTGCCCAGTCTGAGCCGGTGGTCGGCTCGTCAATAATAAGCAGTTTAGGCCTTAAGACCAGAATTGAAGCCATGGCAATCATTTGCCGTTCCCCTTTGCCCAAACTAAACGGATGAACACTCCGGAGTTTTTCTAACCCAGTATAGTGAAGGACCTGTTCAATTCGTTCTTTGATTTCTTTGCTTTTAAAGCCCGCATTTTTAAGGCCGAACTCCAATTCTTTCTCGACAGTAGCGGAAAAAATCTGATGATCGGGGTTCTGAAAGACGTACCCGATGGTTTTTGACAATTCCGATGTATCATAGTGTAAAGTATTCATGCCCTCAACGCTAACCTCTCCACTGGTTGGTTTCAGAAGTCCATTAAAATGTTTGGCTAAGGTTGTTTTTCCAGCACCGTTTTGCCCAATCAAAGCCACGAACTGACCCGATTCAATCGTCAGATTAATCCCTCGCAAAGCGGGCTGACCAGAGTTGTACTGGTAAATTAGATCACTGACTTGAACTGCGTTTACTTTTTCAGGCCCGTGAGTTTCCTGCTTCAGTATCATATCCATACTTTGTCCTTGTACAGCCCTCTGCCAACGTCCGTATATGGGTAACAACGCTCTAAGCATGCCTTCCGCAGACGGGATATCTAAAGGGATTTCGTCAAAGGAAATCCAGCCCTTTTCGTAGAATTCCCATCCGATCTGGCTGACTGGTAACGGCCTTATCCCCCACTGACCCAAGAGGGGAATATTGCGAAATAGTTCAGTCGGGGGCCCGCTCCAGGCTACTTCGCCTTGATTAAGGACGACGATTTCATCAGCCTTCTTAATCACTTCTTCGCTGGAATGTTCAACCAATAAAATCGTCAGGTCCTTTTTCCGTCGCAGGTCATCTAACGTTTCATAGATTTCTGATCGTCCGATCGGATCGAGTTCTGAAGTTGGTTCGTCCAGCACCAAGATTTCAGGTTCCATCACGAGGACACCCGCAATCGCCAAGCGTTGTTTTTCCCCACCGGAGAGTTCTTCAGTTAAACGTTGATTGTACCCTTTAAGGCGGACCTTTTCCAGTATTTGATTGACCCTCTGCTTAATCTCCACTAAGGGAATCAGAAAGTTACGCGGGCCAAACGCGGTATCTTCTTCGACAGTTCGGCCAATAATTTGAGTTTCAGGGTCCTGGAGGACAAGCCCAAGGACCCTGGATAACGACTGCACTGCAGTCTTTCTCACATCGTGACCAGCTACGCTGATCCGCCCGGTGAGTTCTCCTTCCAAGAGTTGGGGAATAAGGCCGTTAAGACATAAACTCAAGGTCGTCTTCCCCGCTCCAGTAGCACCCATTAACACAATGAACGTTCCCTTTTTTACGATTAAGCTCACGTTTTTGACACTAGGTTCTACTGCACTCGGATAACGATAGGAAACATTCTTTAATTCGATAGCGCTTTCAATAAGTTCCACGGTCTCCACCTCATCATCTATATAAGCCGACTTCCCTTGATTGCTTTATAGGCAACCGCAGAAATAATGACGTTAATAGCTGCTCCGACGACCAGAAAAGGCATCAGTCCCAGAACTCCGCCCATACCCATTATAGGAAACATGGCAAAGGATGATACGACCCCATTAAGGATAATTGCAACGATAACCGCTGGAATCAGACCAAGCTTCTCATTCACCCATCGGTAGGTCAAGGCCCATAAAGCCATTTGGAAAGCAATATACAGATGGATCGGAATCGTCATTGGAAATCCAACAACTGCTGACGTTAACAAATGACCAAAAGCAATAACGACCGTTCCCGTTACCCCTCCAAAGGCCAGTGCACAGAAAAAACCTGGTGCTGAATCCATACCAATGGTGCCGAAGGGACTAGGAATTTTAATCAGAGCTCCCACCGCACTCAAGGCTATAAAAATTGCCATAATCGATAGGCGTTTGACATTCCAGGCCGATAGTTTTAAATTCTCTTTTTCTAAGTTTAAATTGTTCATGGGGTTCCTCCTCATATTTTAGTAGAGTTTTCCAATCCTAGTTAACGGTAGATGATCAAAACCAGGAGATGTAAAATCTATGGACAGTGGAGATGAAGACGAAAATATAAGACACGTCGATGGTCCAGCTGATTTATCTAAATCGAGAACACAAGTGGAGTCGACGCTCAAGCGACTGTCTACTGTATCAGCAAGCTGCTGAGCTTCCTTGCGAATTCCTTTTGACCCAACAGGAATGATGTCATGAATACCACGGTCTGCTAAAAGGACCCGAATATGTTCAATTTGGACAATTTCCAAATCTTCAGGATTGTTGACCTCGGAGCCCACTTTAGGGAGCCCTAAGCAAAAGATGTCATCTCCAGGTTGAGAGGTTCCTATGCGTAATTGCTTCATCTCTGCCACACCAATAACGCTGATACCGAGCCCCGTTTGCTGTGTCGTCATGTTCTTTTCAGTACTAATGGCCATGGGAAGGGTAAGCCTAGCCGAGGCTAACTCTTCTTTCACCCCCTTCAAAATCTCGTCGCCTGTCGGGTGTGGCTCATTCGAAATAGAAACTGTCATCATCTTGGGTACAGCTCCAGTTGACAGGACTTCTAGTAAAACTACCCGTGCTGTAAACCTTCCTGTGATGGACCATGGAACCCTAAGCTCATCAAGTTCTTTCATACCAACTGCTCCACAGGAATCACAGGCAGCTACAAGATATTGTTTAGAATTAATCAAGGCGACCTCAACATCGCGCTCAAGATAACCCAATCGCATTTGCCTCCAATCGTTATTAAAGTCAAAAAAGCTCACAGTCAATTTCTTGTCACCTCGTGATTAAGAAAATTGACCATGAACTTTACCTTAATTCATGACTCATTCGCGCTACAGGCAGGTCTCCTGACTTAGAATCATCAACCTTATACGCCTTCCCAGTTTCCCAGTGGCAATGCATAAGTCTCCTCTATACAGTGGTGGGTCCGTCCGGGATTCTCACCCAGTTCCCTATTCTCCCTTTATTGAAGGGCACCTGTAGCTGAAAATATTTAATTAACTATATTCTAATGCTAATAACGAATTAATACAAGACCTTTAGGCAGCAATCTGTAATAAATTGGATTCATAAAATCAAACAATCTGGAGAAGATACGTTAGTACTGAAATTTAAGGAGGACTGCACATGCCAAATCAAGCAAAAAAAATGCCTAACCCTAACGGAGGGATCAAATGTCTAGTTAACACTTGCCATTATTATGGTTCAGGCGATCATTGTTTCGCTGACAAGATTGAAGTTCAATCTCCGAATGCTAGTACCACTGAAATGACAGACTGCGTAACTTTTCTCCCTGAGTAATTAATTATACGAACCATATTTTAGTATAACTTAACTAAAAAATTTAAGGCTTATCCTACGGGACAAGCCTTAAATTTTAATTGCCTTGAACAAGTCTTACAAATCTGGAAATATTAATAGTTTATTATAAGGAGGGAATACCTTTGATTGGACGAGTTGATAAGCTTCCTGTTGCAAACAATAGTATTAAATGCTTAGTAAATACTTGCGATTATCATGGTGTAGACGATCACTGTTTTGCTAAGGAGGTCGAAATTAAAGCTAAAGTTCTCGCCAATACCACGGAAATGACAGATTGCGCTACTTTTATCCCGATTTTGACTTAAGCACATTCAAGAAAATAACCAAGGCATCTTTTACTTGTAATTTTTTGTCGTATTGAGGTTTGCTCTAATAGACAAACCTCAATATGACAAGTCTCAACACTTACATAATTTCTTCACGCTTTTTCTGGTACAGGGCAATCTTTTGTTTATACCGTTTGGCTAGTTCTTCAACGTTTTGCTCAGAACTTCCTTCCATAACTACTTTAAAAAAGGCTTTTTCTAAGTCTGGAAGGATCAAAGCCCAGGCGTTTTCCTCTGTGATCTTAATTCCGTCGATGAGCTCCATTTCTTGCCCCTGCATATCCTTTATAAGTTGGCGCATCACGCGCCCTTTGGCTTCAACTGGGCAAGCAACCTGCTCTGTGCGCATATAAATCGCGGGCAGTTCTTCCATCACCTGCTGAAGCGATTTCTTTTGCTTGGTTAAGTAATGAAGCAACAAGGCTAGGAAGTAAAAAGCGTCATCATAGATTTGAAGAGGGCAATTCTTCCTTACTTCCAGTTGATCACGGGCCAAATTTTTTGTGCGTATCACTTGAATACCTGCATCATTCGTCAATTTTTCCAGCAAAGACGGCGCAGTAACGGGGATAGCTACAGGAGATCGGGCTTCTAAATAAACCAAGACCTGCAAAACCATCATTTCCTCTTCTGTCAATAACCTCCCTTTTTCTGTGAAGAGTTCTAACCGCTGAGCGCACGAATCGATCTTGACGCCCAAATCTACGCAATTATCCTTAATAATCTCCTCCAGTGTTCGATGTACCCCAAACGTCGTAATAATCTGACAGCCAAGCCCCCTCAGCAATTTATTCATACTAGAAATAACTTGTGGATTATCACAGTGCAACAAAACATTGAGCTGAGAAGTTTGTATTCTTTCTCGTTGAATAGATGTTAAAATAGCTTCGAGATAGTGATCCGTTAAATAGGGTATTCGCTCAAGACGTGCCAATTTCAATGTATCTGGACGAGCAAAATCTTCCTGCAGGAAGGCATTCTCTACTTTGCGCTTAATCTCATTATCCAATGGCAGCCCTTCTCGATCGAAAAACTGAAGCAGTGTTCGAGGTTCTCCCAATTCACCAACCTTGAGGATGTGGATTGCCCCATCACTTTCAGTACTCCGACACGCAAAGCGGGCGATTGGAGATAATGTTGTTCCAATATCACGGACTCGAATCCCGATGGCCAGTAGACTTGCCAGCATCGCGAATTTAAGAATTTCGCTGAAATAATCGTCATCACAGCTAATAGAAACTCTTCCGCCACGCGGCAAACAGGAGCCATATGCCGACGCAATTCGTCCTGCCAATTCTGGATGGAGTTCGAGATTGGGAATTCCCCGGATTCCGTCTGGTCCAAATAAGTTCTGAGAAACCGAATTACCCCAAATCAAGGAAGACTGGACCATCGAACTTGGTCCGATAATTTTCTCCGGCCAAATTCTGACCTGAGACTTAATGACGGCCAAGTCTCCGATCCTGCATTTATCACCTACAATAACGTGTTCTAAGAGGGTGACACCACTTCCTATCTTTATTCCATTGCAGAGAGTGACCCCAGTTAAATTTGAAGATTTACCGATAAAGTTACGATTCCAAACCACGGTCCCCTCCAGTAAAGCCGAAATTTCCACGTGGTTATAACGTCCTAAGACCGCATATGGACCAAGACTTACGCCGTTTTCTAGCACCGTCCCCTCTCCGATAAAGGCTGGCCCGCTGATCCGCACGCCCTGATGGATAGTCGCATCATTTCCCACCCATACGCCGGGGCGCACTTCCACACCTTTAATTGGCACATTTATTTTTCGGTTTAATATATCGAATTGAGTTTGACGATATTGGGCTAAATTCCCAATATCTGACCAATACCCTTCCATCACAACCCCATATAAGGGAAGATTGTCTTTCAATAGCAGTGGAAACAAATCTTTGCTGAAATCAAATTTGGTGTCTTTGGCAAAAAGTCCTAATGTTTCCGGTTCCAAGACATAAATTCCAGTATTTACCGTATCACTGAATACTTCATTCCAAGATGGTTTCTCTAGAAAACGAACAACCCGGCCATCCTCTTCTGTCATGACAACACCGTAATCAAGAGGAACATCAACATGTGTTAAAAGAATAGTTCCTAGGGCCTTCTTTTCATTATGAAAGGCTATGGCTTTACTCAAATCAAAATCCGTCAGGCCATCCCCACTGATCACTAGAAATGTTTCATCAAGAAATTCTTCGGCATTTTTCACACTTCCTGCCGTACCAAGTGGAACGGTCTCCTCGAAATAATGCAAGCTCACCCCATACGCTGAACCATCCCCAAAATGGTTCTTAATCAGTTTGGGCAGGTACTGTAGTGTCACGGCAATCTCCGTTATCCCGTTGGCTTTCAGAAGTTCTATCATATACTCCATACAGGGACGGTCTAAGAGTGGAACTAGTGGTTTCGGAATCTGACAGGTTAGTGGATAAAGACGTGTTCCTTTTCCCCCAGCCATAATGATCGCTTTCATAGAAAATCTCCCTTTCTGCTTTATCATTGTGTCATGTCAATTGACGACTGCCGGCTGGCAAACTTCTATCGTTTAAACAGATCTCATTACAGTCGTTTTTGCATGTTCTTTTGACGTACAGTCAACAATTTATGCGAGAGATCACTTGTTTATTCCTACAAAATCGGTCAATTCTATCATGAATTTTTTAAAACTGCAGGGGCACGAAACATCGTGCCCCTGCAGTTTTAAAAAAGGACGTAAGGGCACAATTCATCGTGCCCTTACGATATTGAAGGAACTCTCTTCGTTTTCTCTGCTTGAGTTCGAAGCCAAAACTTTATTTCATCCGTAGCAAAATTCTTATCCATCTTCCACTGCCAATTTCCATAAATCGTTCCAGGTACATTCATTCTAGCTTCCTCACCCAAACCTAAGATATCTTGCATCGGTAAGATAACCCATGCTGCTTGGCTCGAATATACTTCTTTGATCAGTTTACGGCAATTTTGTTGGATTATAACTCTTTGGTTCATACTACAGCTGGCCTTCTCACCATCTTTTGGAATATAATTCTTTTCATAACAGCCTAATAATGTACTATTATCGTGCGTTCCAGTGTAATACACAAAATTAGTTTCTGAATTCATTGATATCTCTTCTAGCGGTGTAAACTGAAGTACCTTTATTCCCGGAAAGCCAATAAGCTGTTTTAAAATATTGACCTCCGTTGTTATGACTCCTAAATCCTCAACAATAAAGGGACATTTCCCAAACGTTTCAAACATGCTTTCAAAGAATCGTTTCCCTGGTCCTTTTATCCAGCGACCATTTTCTGCCGTCTCTTCTCCGGCATCAACCTCCCAATAGGCTTCAAACCCACGGAAATGATCCAAACGAATATAGTCAAACAGTTCTAACCCGAACTGTATTCTTTTTTTCCACCACTCATAATTAGTAACGGCTAGAGCATCCCAGTCATAGACCGGATTCCCCCATAACTGACCTGTCGTGCAAAAATAGTCGGGTGGTACGCCTGCTGTTTTAGCAGGTCTACCCTGCGCATCCAAAACAAATAAGTTGGGATTCACCCAGACATCACAGCTATCGGCAGCGACAAAATGGGGTAGATCCCCAATCATTTGAATACCTTTAGCCTTGGCGTAAGTTTTAAGTTTATCCCATTCATAGAAAAACGTATACTGTAAGAATTGGATAACCCCCATCTCCTCTTGGAGAAGCATAGAACACTCAACTAATTTCTCCGGGTCACGTGAAGCAACCTCAGGTTCCCACTCATACCATGGAACATCTCCGAAATGAGTCTTTAAGGCCCGAAAGAGCACGTAATCATCAAGCCACACCTTATTTTCGGTTTGAAAGTCTAAATAGTTGTCCTGAGAAAGATAGGTTGATTTCCCAGAAACAGACGATCCCAATGGATTGGAATCAAGTTGTTTCAGAAATTGCTGATAGGCTTTGTGGAGCAAACCACGTTTCAACTCTTTTAAAGTTTGGCTCAATGGACTAAGACCAGGGTCGTAGCTCATCTCCTGTTGGAATTTTTTACGAGTCTCCTCTAAATCTAAAAGTCCCTCACTAATTAGATGATCGAGACTGATAAACACTGGGTTACCAGCAAAAGCTGAATCACTTTGATAGGGACAATCTCCCACGCCAGCAGGGTTCAAGGGTAACACCTGCCACAAAGATTGGCCGGATTCTACTAAGAAATCTATAAATTCATAGGCCTCTTTGCCTAAATCTCCAACACCCCAAGAAGAAGGTAAAGAACTGATATGGAGTAATATTCCGCTCGAACGGTCTAGTTGTAAATTATGCAGTTGGCTTTTCCTTCTCAACAAAGCTCGTCCACTCAGAGGATTTATTACCAAGGCACTTAAAGTTTCTGGAGCAAGCCGTTCTCCATTGATTAAGTCGATTACGAAAGAAGAGGGTTGCGGCTCTACATCGAGATTCACGGTTTTTGTTGCCTTTGAATCACGATTGATGAGGACGATAATTTCCTCCTCGTCCCCTGCTCGTTTGAAACCATAAACATCTGGGATGAAATAAAGCGACTGGAAATCGCCCGTCTGTAACGTCTCATATTCAGCGTGCATGCGCAGAATTCGTCGATACCACTCCAATATTTCGCGGTCTTCTTTACCCCATGGATATGTCCCACGATTATAAGGATCGCCATATCCTTCCACGCCCGCTTCATCCCCATAATAAATACAAGGGACTCCCGGAAACATCATCTGAACTAAACTAACTATTTTCAGCCTTTGGACAGCCAATTGTCGGGCCTTGGGGGGAAGCTTAAAGGTTCTCAGCTCGGAATCTGTTAGACTCTTCTCTGCTAGAACATCTCCCAAAAGAGTCAGAATTCGAGCTGTATCATGACTTCCGATCAAGTTCATAGCTGCATAAAAATTCTCGCGGGGGTAATTTTCATATAGGCTCATTACCTCTTGATGAACAACCTGAGAATCACTTTGGCCGAGAATAAAGCGGAGGAAACTAGCGCGAAAAGGATAGTTCATGGTTGCATCCAGTTCATCTCCAAAGAAATACTCGCGTTGTTTACCATAGCTCACTTTATTTGAAGCATCTTCCCACACTTCTCCGATCAAAACAGCATCGGGACGAATGCGTTTAATCGCTTGGCGAAATTCCTGAATGAATTCATCTGGAAGCTCATCAGCAACATCCAACCGCCACCCCGCAACTCCCATAGTTAACCATTTATTAACCACACTTTCTTCTGAGCCATAAATAAACTGTTTATATGAAGGGGTCATTTCATTCACTTCCGGAAGAGAATCAATTCCCCACCAACATCGGTACTCTTGATGGTCTGATTTAAACTGATACCAATCATAATAGGGAGAATCAGTCGATTGGTAGGCTCCCTGATCCGGATAATTGCCATATTTGTTAAAATAGATGCTGTCACTTCCGGTATGGCTGAAGACTCCATCGAGAATAATAGAGATCCCGAATTGTCTGGCAGTTTCAATCAATTGTTTAAATACCGTCTCGTCTCCAAACATTGGATCGATCCGCTGATAATCTGCTGTGTCATATTTATGATTACTTGGTGCGTCAAATATCGGATTAAAATAAAGAATACTTATACCTAACTCTCGCAGGTAGGGCAACTTTTTAATAACCCCTTGCAAAGTTCCACCAAAAAAATCCCAATCAGTAACTCTGCCGACCTTATCCCGAATATAGATCGGTTGATCAGACCAATTGGCATGTAACAGGGCACCTTTCCGGGGATAGCAGGGAGACCCGTTTTCGTGGTCATTAAAAAATCGATCAACGAAAACTTGATACATCACCCCTCGTTTATACCACTGGGAAACTGCAACCTGCTTATGAACCGTAATTTGATAGGAAGGGGGCTCTTGTTTCCAGAGCGCCCCCTCCCCACCAAGTTTTTTTAGATTATTCCCATAATAATAGGTTTCAGATCCTAGACGAATCACAAAATAGTACCAGATCAGTCCTGGGCTGTTAGGCACTTCATATTCTCCCTCGAACAATCGAGTATCTTGCAATGGTCCTGTCCCCGAATCCGGTATCGGATTTAGACAACTTTTAAACGTTTGAGGCATGGAAATAACTATTTCACGATCTACCTCCCAAAGACGAAGAACGCAGGCTTCAACAGGTAGCGCCGAAGACGTTCTCAAGCGGAAGGTTATTCGTTGTCCACAGGTGACCGCCCCAAACGGTTCACGGTAAAACAAATCGTGAGAATTATGATATGCCTTGAACACCTTCATAGTAAAGACTCGTAGATTTTGAGGTAAGCATTAGCTGATTTGTCCCAACTAAAGTCACTCTGCATAGCATTTTGACGTATCTTATCCCATGCCAGCTTATCCTCTTGGTATAAACTCACGGCCTGTTGTACAGCAAACAACAATTCATGAGCATTATAATTACTAAACCTAAATCCATTACCAGCACCAGTCAGTTCATCATAGGGTATGACTGTGTCCTTCAGTCCTCCAGTTTCTCGTACAACCGGAACCGTCCCATAGCGCATGGCGATCATCTGTGATATACCACAGGGTTCATATCGAGAGGGCATCAAGACCATATCTGACCCGCCATAAATTTCATGGGCTTGCTTATCCGAAAACTCTAACTTTACCGCTAATTTTTCGGGATATTTAGCTGCAAAATAAAGTAACATTTCTTCATATTGCTCTTCTCCACTTCCGAGAGTAACCATTTGAATATCCAGTTCCAGTATTTCTTCCATAATGCAGGCCAATAGATCGACCCCTTTCTGGTCTACGAGTCGAGTGACCATCGCCAGTACTGCTGTATCTCCTCGCACCGGAAGTCCAAAAATAGTTTGCAAGTGCTTTTTATTGACTTCTTTTTTAGCAAGATCAATTATGCTATACGGCATCACAAGATACGGATCCGTTAACGGATTATACACCTCATAATCGATACCATTAAGGATGCCGGTTAAGAATCCACTTCTTTTTCTCAAAAGCCCATCTAGTTTTTCTCCGAAATATGGATTTTGGATTTCCTCTGCATACGTTGGACTCACCGTTGTAATCCGATCTGCATAAACCAGAGCCGCCTTCATGAAATTAACTGCTCCATGAAATTCCAAGGTATCTTCCGTAAAATATTCCATCCCGAGTCCCACGATATCGCTAAGAACTTCTTTCGAAAAAACTCCCTGATATTTAAGGTTATGAATTGTAAATATAGTTTTTATCTGATAATAAAGAGGTTCATGACAATAAAATTCTTTAAGCATCAAAGGGATTAAGGCCGTATGCCAATCCTGACAATGTATAATATCTGGTTTAAACCCGGGAATATGGATTAAACTCTCCAGCGCTGCTCGGGAAAAAAATGCAAATCGTTCCGCATCATCGTATTCCCCATAAATACGCGGGCGTGAAAAGTAATACTCATTGTCAATAAAATAATAATGGACCCCTTCATAAACTAGTTCATCCAAACCGCAATATTGTTTACGCCAAGCTACTTGGACATCGAAATGGGCCAGATGTTCAAACTGTTTTTGAAAATTCTCAGGAATGGCACTGAATTTTGGCATAATAACACGTACATCAACACCCTGTTTATGCAAATAGGCTGGTAACGAACCCATCACTTCCCCCAGCCCTCCAGTTTTAACAAACGGATCGGCTTCTGCCGTCACAAAAACTATTTTCATACTCTTCCTCCTTCAAGACTAGATCACGGTACTCTTCAAGACAACTAACGGTTTATTCAAACTTCCTTTTAAGACATTTCCCGCGTTAACCTTGACAAATTTATCGAGAATTGCATATTCCATCTGAGCATTCTTATATATATGGCATTTCGGCATGATGATGCTATTTTTTATTCGACAGCCTTCCTCTACAATCACACCCCGAAATATAATTGAGTTTAACACTTCTCCAGCGATAGTGCACCCACTGGCAATCAATGAGTTGCTAACTTTGGCCTGGGACGTGTAACGAGTTGGTGGATTATCCACAATTTTAGTATGAATCCCATCTTCTCCAAGCAATAATTTGTCCCGGACGTCCAAGTCCAAAAGATCCATGCTTCTATGAAAATAATCCTTAACCGTTCGAATCGCTCCAATCAAGGAATCCGTTGGACTTCCATAGATTTTGAGGACTTCTAGATTGATAGTTAAAATATCCATTAAGTCTATACAACCATTAGTGCTATATTTTTCAACAATATTCAACAAAAGTTCGCGCCGAATTATTAACATATTTACAAAATGAAGTTGACCGGGCTCTGACCTTTCAAGACCTTTTTGGTCTTTAATTCTAGAAACCTTCTGATCTTCATTCATTTCAAGTAACCTGTCGAGAATTGGGTCACCTAAGTTACCACACTCTTTATAAATCAAGGTTACGTCGGCCTGTTTATCATTATGAACTTTTAAAGCATCCTCAAAGTTAATATTAAATATTCGATCGCCTCTAGTAATTACTACATTCTCAGCATAGTCTTTCTGTAAAAACTCTATATTATGGTGTATATCCTTAATACAAAATGTATTATCGGTTCCTGCCAAGCTATGCATGACTCCAGGTAAAATAAATAGTCCTCCGGCCTTCCGATCTAGAAACCAGTCTTTCCCAGCTCCCAAGTGGTCCAGCAGCGCCCTATAATGGTGCGGCGTAACCAATCCGATCGTCCGTAACCCAGAATTGACCATGCTAGATAAGGCAAAATCGAGAATTCTATATCTTCCGCCAAAGGGAACAGCCGCTATAGGCCTTTCTTTTGCAAGGCCTTGTAAGTTGTAAGATCCACTATTAGCATAAATAATTCCTATTGTATTCGGCATCATTTCATCCCCCTTTCAACTCTCTCGGGTCCGGTTGACATTTGTACCGGCTTCAATAATTGACCCCTCAGGGATTATATGATTATCCTCAATAACCGTAATCCCTTCTTGATTCGGAGCAACTTGTCCCTCCGCGCCGATAATACAATGACTCATAATTTCAGCATTTTCCCCGACAATTGCATTTAGAATGATTGATCCTGCGTGAATTTTTACATAAGGTAATAAAATAGAATCATGAATTTGTACGCCTTCACCCACATAAACCCCAGGTGCTAGGATTGAATTGCTCACCTGACCATGTACAGTACATCCATTACAAATAAGACTGTTTTCTATTTTCGCTGAAGCACCCACAAAGTGAGGGGGTAAGATATCTTCATTGGACAAGATCCGAAACTTGGGATCAAAAATATTAAGGAAGTGTCCCTCTTTCAAGGACTCCATATTAGCATGGTAATAGCTTTCAATTGTACCGACATCTCGCCAATACCCATGAAACTTATAAGCATAGACTCGTTTTCCTTGTTTAAGCTGGTGAGGAATGATATTTTTACCAAAGTCGTTTTGGGACTGATAATCGCCCTTATCTTCAATTAAGGCCTGTTTAAGTGTTGACCAGTTAAAAATGTAGACTCCCATTGAGGCTAGATTACTATCTGGTTGAGCAGGCTTTTCTGTAAACTTCGTGATCCGTTCATCCCCATCAACGGTTAAAATACCGAATCGAGAAGCTTCCTCCCAAGGAACCTCAATCGTTGCAAGGGTTACGTCTGAATTTTTCTCTTTATGAAACTTTAACATAAGTGAATAATCCATTTTATATACATGATCCCCGGAAAGAATAATCACATATTCCGGATCATAAAAATCAATAAATTCGTAATTTTGGTACACGGCATTTGCTGTTCCGTTATACCAACTTCCTTCTGAATCCCCCAGAAAAGGGGGGAGAATATGGACTCCAGCAAACGGATTATCTAAATTCCAAGCTGAACCCAAACCAATATATGAATTGAGTAAAAACGGCTTATATTGGATAAGAATACCGACCGTGGTAATGTTTGAATTTGTACAGTTGCTCAAGCTGAAGTCGATAATTCTATATTTACCACAGAAGGAAACTGCTGGTTTCGCTCGTTTCCGTGTAAGACCGCCCAACCTGCTTCCTTGTCCACCTGCTAACAGCATTGCTACACATTCTTGTTTCCTCATATTTGTGCCTCCTTCATCCAATCACCTTACTCTAACTTCTCCAAGTGGGAGTGATACCCCGTCCTCAGCTTGAACCTACTTTTAACTATTCAATGAGGTGTTATATCATTAATGGTACGATATCTGATTTTCCATATCCAATCTGCATATTCTCTAATTGACCTATCGCTTGAAAAGATTCCTGATTCCGCAATATTAACCAAGGAAATTTGGTTCCATTTTTTTTGATCCAAGTGAAGTTTCTGAAGCTGCTCGTGCATCTCAATGTAGGTATGAAAGTCTTTTAAAACAAAGAATTCATCGTTATAAATCATTAGCGAGTCGTATATTACCCGAAATTCTTCCCCTATGTTATCAAAAAAATCAGGATTTAATTGATCTACACACATTCGAACATTGGAGTTAGCGTGGTATTCATCCCACGGCTTATACCCACCATTGCGGGTGTAATTTAAGACCTGTTCGGCAGTGAGACCAAAAATGAAGCAATTATCCCGGCCTACCGCCTGATTAATTTCTACGTTAGCGCCATCTAAGGTACCCAAGGTAAGGGCTCCATTCATCATAAACTTCATATTCCCGGTGCCAGAAGCCTCTTTACTTGCTGTTGATATCTGTTCACTGATATCTGCCGCAGGATAAATCAATTCACCCTGGGTTACATTAAAATTCTCTATAAATACGACCTTAAGTTTTTGATTAACCTTCGGATCACGCTCTATTTTCTGGCTCAGCGTATTAATAAGCTTAATGACCGTTTTTGCATAATGATAGCCTGGTGCCGCTTTTCCGCCGAAGATAAACGTTTGCGAACCGGTCAAAGACTCAGGGTCGTTCATAGCCTTATTGTATAAGTGCATAATCTTGAGCACATTGAGCAATTGCCTTTTATAGGCATGGATTCTCTTCACTTGCACATCAAAAATTGACATAGGATCTAGAATAATCCCCTGTTTGGCCTTGACCTTTTCAGCCAACCGGCATTTATTTTCGTATTTCACTTTCGCGAGCTGTTCTAAAAAGCTGTGATCATCCTGCAATCCATGAAGTTTCTTGAGTTCACTGGCATCTTCTTTCCAGTTTGGGCCTATAGCCTCTGTAATTAGGTGAGACAATTTCGGATTAGCTGCTAACAGAAACCTCCGATGATTTACGCCATTTGTTTTATTATTAAATTTATAACCAAAAATCCGATAAAAATCTTTAAAGACCTCTTTTTTCAGAATTTCGGTATGCAATTTTGCAACTCCATTCACTGATGAGCATCCAATAATCGCCAAATTTGCCATTCTGACATACCCATCTTTGATAATTTGAGTGTTGTTGATCACCGCCTCCTCATCTAGGAACCTACGCGTTAAATCTTCTTTAAATCTTCGATCTATTTCCTCAATAATCTGGTATATTCTGGGCAAAAGGGTTTTGACTAGATCAATCGGCCATTTTTCCATGGCTTCAGGCATAATGGTATGATTGGTAAACGATAGGGTGTTGACTGTGATATTCCAAGCCTCATCCCAGCCCATTTCCTCTTCATCGATCAATATGCGCATCAGCTCAGGGATACACAAAACGGGGTGAGTATCATTGATATGAACTGCCACCCGCCGTGATAAGTCTTGCAACGAACATAAATCATTCCTTTTTTTGTAACTACGCACAATAGATCCCAGCCCAGCTGCTACAAAAAAGTATTCTTGTTTAAGCCTTAGCTCTCTTCCAGCACGACTGCTATCGTCAGGATAAAGAATATAAGAAATGGCCTCAACCTCTGATTTAAAGCTTGTAGCCTGATTAAACTCCCCACGATTGAAACAGTCCAAATCCAGTTCTCCGGATATTGCCTCTGCACTCCATAACCTTAAGTTATTAATATATGAAGGGTTATCATAGCTCATAATCGGGACATCATAAGGTACAGCCAGCACCGCTTCATAGTTCTCATGATGAAACGTTGCCCCCTCCTCATTTACTTCCGTTCTCACATTACCTTTAAATTTTACAACAATCGCCTTCTCCGGTTTACGAGTTTCCCAAGGATAGCCGTTCTTAAGCCAGTTGTCCGCTATCTCAACTTGATGGCCTGCAACTATTTTTTGTTCGAATAACCCGTACTTATAGCGAATTCCATTGCCATGTCCCCCGATTCCTAAGAAAGCCATTGAGTCGAGGAAACACGCTGCCAATCTTCCTAAACCTCCATTACCTAAGCCTGGGTCTACTTCTTGCTCCAATAGATCATCCAGATTAATACTCAAGTCGGACAAACCGTCTCTTACGAGATCCTCAATTTTTAAATTAACCAAATAATTCAGGAGAAGCTTACCAATTAGAAACTCCATTGAGAAATAATAAACTTGTTTTCCCGCTGACAGAGAATTTCTGCTTACGGCCCGATACAGACTCATCTTTTCTTTTAGCAATCCAACTAAGGCACTAAATTTATCCCAATGAGTTGCTTCGTCTGGAGTAATTCCTTCCCCCTCAAGCAACTTCATTAGATAGGCCTGCTTAAAACTTTCTTTATCCGAAAACATAATTATTGTTCCTCCAATACTCTAATGGGTAATATGAAATCCTTTTCATTCTTCCATAGGGCTTTTGCTTAATGATTAAGTTTATTCAAAGCACTCACCAAATTCTGATGGTTTCTGTGAATCTCACGTTCCAATATAAACCAATCCAGTTCTGCAACATCGCACAGTCGATTCACTAGATAAACTGAGGACAATTCCCCGCCCATGAACACCAATTCTTCGGGCAAGATGACAAGTTCCAATTAAATTCATCTATTAGTAACTATTCTCTCATATTAATGTTTTTCCTTCCGTCCTATGTAAATTATTTGCTAAGAAAGTTTCGCTCTCTTTAGTCTTAGTCCCATCCTTTGCATCAAATTGTTAATTCCGCAAATAAATATTTCTTTTATAGTCATGTAACATTTAAAGCGCTTTATACGTATTAAGGGTATAGAGATGAAAAAGCGATCGCAAATGGAGGCGAAAATATGTCGAAACGCTTATATCGATCTAGTAAGGATAAACAACTCGGTGGGGTATGCGGAGGGTTAGCCGATTACTTAGAAATTGACTCCAGCGTTGTCCGGATAGCGTCTATTCTTCTTCTCTTTGTAGCAGGAACTGGGTTTTTAGCATATCTCGTAGCCTGGCTCGTTATTCCCTTGGATACTGATTAACTGACTTAATAATCATTTGGATATTCGATCGGACGTTAGTTAAGAAAAACCGAGGCCGCACCTCGGTTTTTTATTGTTCACGGCTATAAGAACTATCGTATTCGTAGGGGCACGAGGCATCGTGCCCCTACAATAGTTACAACTACCCAAGTTTTCTTTATAGTGAATTATATAGAATTTCCGCAATATCCATGCTTTCTATATCTACCTCAGAACTACTTATAGCTTCAGTCAATGTTGTTAAACATAATGAGCAGGCACTAGCCAGAATATCAGCTTCAGTTTTAAGCGCCTTTTTAACTAACAGACTATTAATCTTTTCTTCCTTCTTCAGATCCTCCATCCATATTCGTCCTCCGCCAGCCCCACAACAAAAGGCTTTCGATTGATTATTTTTCATTTCAAGCAACTCCAGCCCTGGAATTGAGGTCAAAACTTCTCTTGGTGCGCTATAAATAGTGTTATATCTGCCCAAATAACAAGGATCATGAAAGGTCACTTTGAGATTATTTACCCCCTTAGGTTTAATCTTACTAGATTTAATAAGTTCTAAAATAAATTCAGAATGGTGCATTACCTGATAATCCCCCCCAAACTGCGGATAGTCATTTTGGAGAGTATGATAACAATGAGGACAATTAGTCACGATGGTCTTAAATTTATACCGATTTAAAGTCTTAATATTTTCAAGGGCCAACTGTTGAAAAAGTTTTTCATTTCCTAGACGCCTTACTGCATCTCCGCAACATTTTTCTTCCTTTCCCAATATGGCATAGTCAACACCCGCTTTTTCGAATAGTTTGAACATCACCTGAGAGATTTTCTTATTCCTAGTTTCATAAGCACCGAAACAGCCAACCCAAAATAGGATATCCGTTTGTTTTTTATCACTTAGGAGGGGAACCTGTGATTCTCCTGCCAAATAATACTCACTAGCACTCAGTCCCCAAGGATTTCCCTCTTCCGAGATATTCTCAAATACCTTTAGCACCTCAGGGGGATAGCCTGCCTCCACTGTGCTCAGACTTCTTCTCATATCCACGATTCTCTTAATGTGTTCTATATTGATTGGGCATTTCTCTTCACAAAGTCCACACGTAGTGCATGACCATAGCGTCTCTTTTGAGATTACTGTATCAATGATAGAGTGGTTGAAAGTCTTACCTTTGCCCCTTATGAACGACCTCTTCTCGATTAAGTGCCCTTTTAAATCTCGAATTACAACTTTGGGTGATAATGGTGCTCCACTCATATAGGCCGGACAGCCTTTCTGACACCTTCCGCAGGAGATACAGGCGTCTAATTCGAGAAGTTCTTTCTTCGTGAAATCTTCAAGACCTGCAAATCCCGGACTTCTTACTTCTTTGGAGATTATAGCAACTGGGCTTAACCCTCCTATCGGGGAAGACGATTTTAAAAAAATATTTAGGGAAGAAGCAAACATATGAAACAGTTTGGAATATGGGATATAGGAGAAAAAGCCAAAGGCTAATAACATATGAAAATACCATAAAGTAGCATGAACGTTAAGGGCTGAAAGCAATGGTAAGCCAGTTATTTTTGTCACTTCGGATAAAGCCAAGCCAACAGGTGACCACCATGCCCAAGGATCATTGGTCGAGTAAATCCGTAAGCCTTCTAAAACAAAACCCGTAAAAAGGATTGCAAATACTAAAATGAGCAAAAATGCATCGTCGAACGTGTAATCTTCATGGTCCGGTTTATCAATATATCGTTTATAGGCGGCCATTCCTATTCCTATCATGGCCATTAGACCAAACAAATCCATCAACAAGCTAAGTATTAGATACTTCTTCCCATAAAAAAGTGGGATTCCAAAATGATCCTGAATGGCAATAACCGACGTTCCGATCGTTAACACTATAAAACCATAAAAAATGCCTAAATGCATAAAACGGCGGAAGGTCCCTCTGAAAATCGTTTTATTATGCGTTGTAAAATTTGAAATGAACGTTTTAAATCTCAAACCCAAGTTGTCATAACCGATCGATCGACCTTGTCGCCAGCTCTTAATCTTTTGACTACAACCTAATATGAAAATAACCAGAGCTATGAGGGCAAAAACATACATTAAACTCTTGCCGTCGGTATTCCAGTATAACTGCCTGGTCGCTTCCATAGAAAAACCTCCAATTATCTTAACCCAAAGTCCCCTGCTGCATCATAAACATTTTGTGGTAAAGCCCCTCTTTGACTAAAAGCTCCGTATGTGTACCTCGTTCCACAATTTCGCCGTTGTGCAGAACCAGAATAAGGTCGGCATCCTGAATTGTCGAAAGCCTGTGGGCAATGGCAACCGTCGTCCGGCCTTTGCGCATTTTTCCTAAAGCCGTTTGAATTGCTTCTTCCGTCTCCGTATCTACACTAGCCGTTGCTTCGTCCAAAACGAGTATCTTCGGTTTACCTGCTATCGTTCGAGCAAAACAGATGAGTTGACGTTGTCCGCTCGATAAAGTTGCCCCCCGCTCTCCCAGTGGCTCCTCAAAACCTAGCGGAAGTTTTCGAATAAATTCATCGGCCTGCACAAATTCAGCTGCCTCCTCTATGTCCTTTTCACTCACAGCAGGCCTAGATAGTGCAATATTTTCAGAAATATCCCCTACGAATAAAAACGGATCTTGGGCGACGAGTCCAACTTTTGAGCGCAACTCTTCATTGGAGAGCTCAAATAAAGCACACCCGTCAATAAGGATTTCTCCACGTGTAACTGGATAAAAGCGCATGAGCAGATTCGCGACCGTGCTTTTGCCACTTCCAGTATGTCCAACCAAAGCCACCGTTTGGCCTGGAAACGCGGTGAAACTGATCGTCTTTAAGACATCTGCCGTTCCATCCGCCAAACCGTCATAGGAAAAACTGACATTCTTAAATTCAATCTTGCCGTCTAAGATCGCCGGAGATCCGATAGCGTTTACCTTACTTGTCAAGCGATCATCATCTAAAAGTTCAAACACCCGTTCGGCAGCCACCATAGATTGTTGAAACTGAGACAAACGTTGCATCATCATATTAATCGGCTCAAAGAAGCGGTCCAGATAGTTGATAAAGGCATAGAGTACCCCGATTTGAATCGGACTATTCAACGACTGAAAGCCAAAAAAGTTTAACACAAGGATGAGGGCAAAGGTGTAAATTAAATCAACAGCAGGCCGGACAAAAAGGCTTTCCAAGCGGATGTTGGTTATAGCCGCTCGGTAGTAAGCGTCATTAATCGTTGCGAACTCTGCTCTGAAACGTTTCTCCTGGCGCATCGCCTGGACAATATTCATCCCTTGGACGGATTCATTTAGTTTAGCATTGAGACGGCTCAATTCTTTTCTCACAGTCCGGTATACCTTCGTACTCAGCTTTCGGTACCCATATATTAAGCAAAGAATTGCTGGAAGCAAGCCAAGGCAAAAGGTAGCCAGTCGAACATCCAGACTAAACATTGCCATAAAAATTCCTACCAGAAAAACGATATTTTGCACTAAAGCCGCCAGTACTCCAACGAACAGCTCTTTGATCGCTTCAGTGTCATTCGTAATGCGGGAAACCAAGGCCCCTGCTGGAGTTTTGTCGAAAACCACCAGCCCTAGTCTCTGTACATGATTGAAAACCTCGACCCGTAATTCTTGAATTACTTTGAGGGCAATTTGATTAAAACGAACCAATTGATAATAGTTTAGCCCTACCGAAAGAATATGAAGCCCCAAATACCCTCCCCCAAGAAGCCATAAAGCCTGCTGGTCAAAGGAACGCGGCACTAGATGGCGATCGAGAAATAGTTTAACTAAGATTGGGCCAATGACATCCGCAGAGGTAGCAAGTATTAGGATCAAAGAGGCAGAACACAACGCTTTATAGTGGGGTTTGAGATATCTAAGTAAACGGCGAATCACCATATCACGCCCCCCCTTCCTCAATCAGTGACTCTAGCTGCTGACTTCGATAAGAGGAAGCATACCATCCTAAGTTAGCCATGAGCTCTGCATGGGTGCCACGCTCAGCAATCTCCCCGATATGTAGAACAATAATTAAGTCTGCATGTTCAATGGCACTCAAACGGTGAGAGGAAATCAGAGTTGTTTTTTGAGCCCTCTTTTCTTTTAAGCCTCTTAAAATTACCTTTTCCGTCTTGGCGTCCACGGCTGACAGAGAATCATCCAGAATGAGGATTTCTGGTTCCAGTAAAAGAGCCCTGGCAATCGAGATACGCTGTTTTTGTCCTCCCGAAAGGGTCACGCCTCGATCGCCGACCAAGGTACCGTATTTTCCTTCAAAACGCAGAATATCCTCGTGGATCGCTGCAACCCTGGCGACTTCTTGAATTTCCTCCAGTGTTGCTTCTGGTTTTCCGAAAGCGATGTTCTCAGCAATCGACGATGAAAACAGAAAGTTATCCTGAGGAACATAGCCAAGCGCCGACCGCAAGGCTCTAAGCGTCACATCATATATGGAGAATTCACCGATACGGAGATCCCCTTCCGAAAGATCAAATTCCCGCATCAGGAGTCGAAACAAGGTGGTCTTCCCACTCCCAGTCTTGCCAACAATGGCTAAGGTTTGACCAGGCTTGACACTCACATCAATTTCCTTGATAACCGGTTGGTGAGTCCCCGGATAAGCAAATGAGGCGCTCAGATACGTCAATTCTCCGCTAGGGACTCGGTCCGTCACCCCATCCCGTTCAAAGACTTCATACTTCACTTTGAGCAAAGCATTCACCCGATCATAGGACGCCCGCCCACGCTCCAAAATATTAAAGAGCCAGCCAAAGGCCAACATCGGCCAGATAAACTGTCCTAGATAAATTGTAAACTGAGTTAACTGACCGAAGGTTAATGTATCGTTAACCACTTCTTTCGCCCCAAAGGCAATGGCCAGAAAAAACGAAATTCCTATAATCAGTTGGATCGTCGGGTCAAAGAGCGCATCCACTTTCGCAACAGCTATATTTTTCTCCACGACGTCAGCCGATAACGTGCGAAAGGCTTCTTGTGCGGCCTCTTCCTCCCCAAACGCTCTAACCACTCTGACCCCAGAGATGTTTTCCAACACCTTGTCATTGAGATCAGAAAACGCCGCCTGAGCCTTATGAAATCGCTTATGGAGCAGGCCACCATAATAGCTGGTCGACCAGGCCATTAGCGGCATAGGTAGTAAGGTAATTAGGGTGAGCTTCCAACTAATAAAAAAGGCCATGGAGAAAACAACAAGACTCCCTGTCGTCAGGGAATCCACGAAGGTCAAAACTCCTACCCCGGCTGTCATTTCAATCGCTTGAATATCATTTGTAGCATGCGCCATTAAATCTCCGGTGCGGTGTTCCTGATAAAACTGTGGTGACAAGCGTGTAAAATGTTCAAAAAGTTGCTTCCTAAGCAAGCGACCAAGTCGACACGAAGCTCCGAAAATCATTAAACGCCAAACATAGCGTAATCCGTAGATTAGAAAACCCGCACCCAGAAGAAGCAACGTCCATTTAAGCAAGATCCCTTGGGTCAGATTCCCCTTACCAACTCCGTCCACGATGACCCCAACTACATAGGGAGGGAATAAATTAATCAGGGCAACAATGACTAAAACCAAAATACCCATACCGTAGCTTTTCTTCTCCAATTTGAAAAACCACATTAGGTCCTTAAAAAGCAGCATAGATCTTCCTCACAAATCTGATTAGCCTATTAGAAACGCCCTACCCCATAACCGGAGTAAGGTATATAACGAAAGTATATCATAAACGTTTAGAGTATTTCTACTACGATCATATTCCAAATAGCGCCCTAAAATACACCAACGCTATAATGACCAGGACTATAGTTAATGGACCTCCAATTTTAAGGTAAGTGGAGAAACTTCATTCGAAAAACCCTCCGCCTTCCCGATTTATATAGATATTTGAATGGATACTTCAAAGCATCAATTGTCAACATGAGTCTCTTCTATTTATACAAATCAAAGAGGAGACGCGCTAAGCGTCTCCCTTTCTTTAGATCATTTATCGGTTGACTGGTCAGCTAATACTTTACTAAGCATCTTTCCCCCAGTACCCCAGTTATCCAGTTCATTTTCTTTAAGTAAGACGATAAATTTATCTTCAGGAATACCTAGAGTTTCACTAGCTAATTTAGTAAAACCTCTAATCAGCTGTTCCTTTTGCTCCTTTGTAAGTTTACCAGCCTCCATTTGAATAAAAGGCATCTAAATCCCCTCCTCTTGTGTTTACCAAAAGCTAAGCTGCTGATTGGCAATTACTCTTTGGTACTCGTTGAGTAAACAATCCAACTGCTGACTTACCTCAACAACCTCCTCATCAACAAGGTTACGGTTAAAGCCAAATTTATTAAGTTTTTTGCGCAGATTTTCTATTTTCTTCAAAAGTTTCTTTTCCATACGGATTCCTCCTGAATTGTCATCTTACGATAATTTTATCGTCGTATCCATATAATGACAAGGATAAATAATCCATATTCGGGTAGCTAATTGTCGAATAATAGAATTTATTTTGTATAGTAACAACAATATTTATAAGCTAACAAACAATGCGAGAAACCTTAAATCATATTAAAGGGTAGTGTTTCCCCTTCCAACGCTTTCTGAATGTTTTCCCGAGTCACTGTCTGATGCGAAGCATGCCATAAAACTTTCCGATTACTTAAAAGTAACGCTTGAGGTGATTGATGCTTGACCCCTAAATCTACTGCCACTTGGCTACAAACTGGCCTAGACTCTATCACCTTGATCATGGCCACCGTTACCTCGCCTGAACATCCTCGGATAAAATCCTGCACTTCCCTCCAAGCACGAGCGCTGATAGGACAGGTTGTACTATGTTTAAAAAGTAAAATTTTACGTTGGCAAGATTCTTCTAGAATCTCTGCAAATTCTTGAGAACAAGTAATTTCCTTGAATTCCGCCATCGTTTTCCCTCCTTTTTTTGATCGTATTATTATAACAAAACCTCCCAGGATTTACAAAGGACAGTCCGTCTTCTCTGGCACCCTTAGGACCTTTTCCAGTGGAAAAATTCGAGGTGTTGAAGGACTATTAGGTGACAGTTATACTAAGAATTGGTACAATATTATTTTAACGTCATATGTTAGTAAACAGGATCCAAAAGAAGCAAGGAGAAGATTGGATGTTTGTGGGAGCACGAATTTTGAAAACAGGAATTGCCGTCGCCTTGGCAATGTACTTATGCAAACTTTTCCATATTGAACCGGCCATTTTTGCAGCTATTTCCGTGGTGGTTAATATGCAACCTTCCGTACGTAAAGCGTTACATAATGCGTGGGAGCAAGTTGGGGTACATTTACTCAGTATTATCTTAGCCGTTCTTATGGGTCTCACACTCGGTACGAGCCCCATGGTCACTGGTCTAGCAGTCATCCTGATCATTCTTCTCTGTAATCGGCTTGGTTGGTCTGGAGGAATAACAGTGGGCGTTGTGACCATTGTCTTTATACTTGATTCACCGGTCGATGGATTTCTAACCCATGCGGGAGTTCGTTCGTTAGCGGTTTTCCTCGGCCTCGTGGTGGCTCTGGTAGTTAATCGTATTTTGTTACCGCCAGAACACAAGGGAAAACTCTTTTACGAATTAGAACGACTTTTCCGTGATTCATCCACTTACTTCTTAGATCGTGTGATAACTTTCATTTCTTCTGCTTCTCTGGAATCGTTCATTGCCGAGCCACCTTTAGAGCTATTACAACGGCTCGAGGGTGCTATGGATCTCTTCGAACATGCCCGAGAAGAGCTGACCGAGAGAGACAATGCCCTACTCGTGGAGCGCGGCCTCGAGATCTGCCGAGGTTTCATTGAGCGAGGCCGAACTATCGGTGAGATGACTGCTCAACGCGTACAACGGCTCAATGCGCCAGGTTCTCCTTTACCCGAGAATAGAATGAGTTCCGAATTTCAGACGATGCTTGATGTTTTGCTGGATGGAGAACGGAAGTTAGGACTTTGGGCCCGTAAAGTAAGCATTGGGTTAAATCAACCCCATGCTGCAGAAAACGTTGGAGAAGACACCGAATACTGGGCTGAATTCGATCAGGTTATGGATTCTTGGCAACGCACTGTCAGCGGTGTTTTTTACTTGAGGGCTATGATGGAAATTGCCGTGGTTGCTACCGAAATGCGTTGGGCCGGACGAAGAATGAAAGCCATCTATGATCTGGGATCGTTCAATCGGGAAAAGGCTTAATGCCCATAGGAAAAGGTTGGTAGGTTGGTAGATTGCATGATTTATCAATCTTTTCCGACGTCGTTCGACGAATTCCATGACAATTTTTCAATTCGATTGTAGCCGTTCTTTCAGTTCCGTTCCAATTCCCTAGGGATATTACATATCCCTAAATAGGTCTAATTATGTATCATTTATTATTAAATGAGTAGAATATGTCGAAGTACCATTTAAATTATTATTTTTATTCTTAAATTATATTATTAATTAATAATATATTTCATTTTTCTAAAAAATATGATATATTTTAGTAGTGCTTAAGTCCTACTAAAGTGGGGCTTAAGCACTTGGTTAATTTAATATTCTGCGATAAAGGCAAACTCAGTGCGAACTGAGGACGCAAAGCCACGGGTCTCCCACTTTTATGCGTGGACGATAGCCGGGTTACCGAACAAAAATTTGTCGCCGCTTATTGATTTCGGCGTCTTTTTTTATGAGGAGGGATTTTAGTTTTGTTAACCTATTTGGAACACTTATCAAGCAACTTACTTGAAATAGGTGAACTCTCAGCATTTGACCTATTTAATAAACAAGGAATACTTTTGTTATCCAAAGGTAAGCAAATCACGCAGAATATTCGAAAACTCTTCCAAGGACGTCAGCTATATACTATAAAGTATAACTCAGAAAAAAACCATGCTTCGTATAAGCAGCACAAATTTTCCAACTCAGAATACTGTGATATTGTAGGCTATGTTCGAGAAATTTTTGAGGATACGCGTCTTATCAGTGTTGGACGTTTAGAAGAAACTTTTTCGGTGGTCGATAGAATTATAGACGAGCTAGAAAGAAGTCGACAGGTTTTTATTGATTTAAACGAATTTCGAAGATTCGATAACTATACTTACATACATTCGGTAAATGTAGCTATTTTAGCCGCACTTATTGGATTACAAATGGGGTATAAAGGACAAACGCTAAGAAATTTAACAGTGGGGGCTCTCTTCCATGATATTGGTAAAAGCTCCATACCTCTTCAAATTCTTAATAAACCATCAGGTTTAACTAAAGAGGAATTCGAGATTATAAAAAGGCATCCAGTTCTTGGTGAGGAGATGCTCAGATTTTCTGGTGTCCCGAGTGAAGCACTCAGCGCTGTCCGCCATCACCATGAACGTTGGAACGGAGAGGGTTATCCCGATGGTTTAAAGCAAAGAGCGATTAATATTAACCCCCAAATTGTTGCCGTTGCCGATGTCTTTGACGCCCTTGTTGCTGATCGCCCCTATCGAAAAGGGTTACCGCCATACCATGCCTTAGAAATAATTATTGCAGGGTCAGGTAAAGAGTTCAATGAAGATATTGTAAAAAACTTCAGACAGTGCTTAATACTTTACCCGCAAAGCTCTATCGTTACCTTAAATACCGGGGAAGTAGGGACAGTCATTGCGATTCATCAAAATTACCCGAGTCGTCCACTCATAAAAATCTTATTTGATAAGAACGGAAACTATATCACCAATGAACAAATTTGTGATTTATTAGAAGATTTAACTCGGTTTGTCCAATTTGTTGATTTTAGTCATATCTCTTAGTCTGGAACGATACTTTCGTACTCTGTGGTTATGGTGCACAAATAGGTACTACTAATGTTCGATTTAATATTATTCAATTGAAATAATTTGGAGGTATTTTAATGAATTTTTACCATTCACTTAAATTTAAACTGATCCTTTTTCTCTTATGTATTGCACTTATCCCACTTTTTATTATATCGTTATTCCAGTTGAATACAATCAACTCAGTGGTAACTAGTAACATCAAGATGCAAGAAATTGAAATAGCTCGTACCAATACCCACGATATGGATGAATGGCTAGACAATAAAATTTCACAACTCACAGAAATCCTTAAAGCACACCCGGAATTCAAAAAAAATAGTACAGTCGAAATAATTTCCGCACTAAAATCCATTAATGAAATTGATTCAGAGATTGAAGGAAATTCTGCTTCCGATAAAGATGGCAATTTATTTAACGACCGTAACGAGAAAGTTAATGTCGCAGACCGTGAATACTTTATAAAGGCCAAAGAAACAAAAAAGGCAGCTATAAGTGATATTATTACAAGCAAGACTGACGGACACCGAATGATAGTTATTGCATTACCGATGATAGATGACTCTAATAACTTTCAAGGTGAGATTTTTAGTACTATAAACATAAATACATTGGCAAAATCTATAGGAAAAATTAAAGTCGCAAGCACCGGATATGGGAGCCTTATGTCAAAAAAAGGCGATATTTTATTTCATCCAGACTCAACCCTGTTAGGAAAAAGCTTCAAGGATGACGCAAAAAATTCGATTAAGCTAGCGGCTATCAGCGAAGAGGTATTGGCTAAAGAGAGTGGATTTATTACATATTCAGAGGATGACGGTACACAGAAGATTGGGGCGTTCTCAACTGTGACCAATACGGGCTGGAAGTTGTTGGTGACAGTTCCGTCAAAAGAAGTATATGCTGAACTGAATAAGACGACTATGGTATCTGGTATTTCGATTTTGATTGCAGTACTGTTAGTTATAACTATATCCATTTTCATGGCGGGATTTATATCAAAGCCCATAGAATTAGCTGCAGACCACTTAAGTATTCTAGCCAAGGCAGATTTTACGCATGAAATTCCCGATAAATTACTAAGGAGAAAAGACGAAATCGGTAAACTCATAAATTCGATGAATTTGATGAGTAATTCAATTAGATCGGTCGTTCATAATGTTATTAACGAAGCAACTACTGTGAAAGATAATATTTCTATTTCAACACAAAATTTAATTAAGTTAACTTCTCAAGTAGAATCAGTATCAGCAACCACCGAAGAGATGTCTGCGGGAATGGAGGAAACTGCAGCTTCCACAGAGGAGATGAATGCAACATCTCAGGAAATTAAAAATGCTGTAGAATCGATTGCCAAAAAAACTCAAGATGGTGGTATTATAGCGGAAGAGATCAGTAAAAGGGCAAAGGAACTAAAAGAAAATGCAGTAAATTCCCAAAAATCAGCCCGTGTAATACGTGTCGATATTGATTCTGATATGCGATTGGCCATTGAAGAGTCGAAAGCCGTTGATAAGATCAATATGTTGGCCGACTCAATCCTTCAAATCACCTCCCAAACCAATCTGCTAGCATTAAATGCCGCAATTGAAGCCGCAAGAGCTGGTGAGGCTGGAAGAGGATTTGCAGTGGTCGCTGAAGAGATACGAAAATTGGCAGAGGATTCAAAAAATACCGTCAATGAAATTCAAAATATTACAAAGCTTGTTATTAATTCGGTATACAACCTTACGCGAAGTTCAGAAAAAGCCTTAAGTTTTATTGATACGACAGTTATCGCCGATTATAAAACAATGGTTAATAGTGGGGAACAGTATTATAAAGATTCGGAATCTGTTAAAGATCTAGTCACTGATTTTAGTGCAACTTCAGAAGAGTTGTTGGCTTCCATTCAATGTATGGTTGAAGCAATCAATGAAATTTCAGTTTCAAATAATGAAGGTGCTCAAGGAACACAGGATATTGCAGAAAGAGCATCGGATGTTATGCAAGAAGCAACGAATGTGACTGACCTAATGAAGGCAACAGAGCAAAGTTCTGACAGGCTTGCCGTGGCCATTGCAAAGTTTAAAGTATAATGAAACAGTTATTTTAGTGGATTGATTTAAGTGCGAAGTCCATTTCCCTCCTATTTTCATCAATATGCCGTGGTAGCTGATCCGTCCAATTTTGGGACTTGCCTCTCCTAGACACACATACAAAGTTCCCCCCTTCAAAGAAACCGAAATCAGGCCTGTCTTATAATGGAGCCGTGGATAGTGCCGAACTGGGAAAAGCCCCATATGTCACTTTAGCCCAACCCCTTGACCGCTGTTTTAATCCGCTTCAGCCCCTCTTCCAACACCGAACGGGGGCAACCTAAATTGAGCCGTTCGAAGCCTTCTCCACCAGATCCAAACAGATAGCCAGCATTTAAGCCCACACCCGCTTTGTGGACCAGAAATTTATGCAAGGCCTTCGGTTCCATCCCTAATGCCCGAAAATCAAGCCAAATCAGATAGGTTCCCTCAGGTTGAATCACCTGAATCTGAGGCAGCTCCCGCTCGATGAACGACATAAGAAACTCCACATTTCCCCTTAAATAGCACATTAACTGTTCCAACCAATCCCAGCCGTGTTGGTAAGCCGCTTCTAACGCCGTTATTCCAAACACATTGGGGTTATGAATGCCGGTTAAATTGAGCGATGCTTGAAACGCCTGGCGAAACTTGGCATTGGGAATAATTAAATTGGAGGTTTGTAAACCTGCTAAGTTGAATGTCTTGCTAGGGGCTGTGCAAACAATTGATTGTGCTGCCAACTCCGGAGAAAGGGAAGCAAACGGAATATGTTGATACCCCTCATAGATTAGATCACCATGAATTTCGTCAGAAATGACTAGGACGTCATGAGCCAAGCAGAGTTGCCCTAAGTGCTCTAGCTCTCCTCGTTCCCATACCCTCCCGACGGGATTGTGTGGGTTGCAAAGAATCATCATCTTAACGCCGCTTGCAAATTTCTCCTCCAAATCCGCAAAATCCATGGTATACCGACCGTTTTCCAACGCGAGTTCGCTGTTCACAACCTCACGTCCATGATTCTGTATCGCTTGAAAGAAGGGCGGATAAACCGGGGATTGAATGAGAATCTTCTCCCCTGGTTTGGTTAGGCTTCGTACCAATTCATTTAAAGCCGGAACAACTCCAGGACTGAACGTAATCCAGTCTTGCTGAATCTCCCAGCCATGACGTTTCTGCATCCAGTCGACTATGGCCTTGTTATACCCTTCCATTCCGTTTGAATAACCATAGATCCCATGCCGCGCTCGGTTCACCAAAGCCTCAACCACAGCTTCCGGAGCTTGAAAGTCCATATCTGCGACCCACAGCGGTAGAATGTCTTCCCGCCCAAATATGCGTTGGTTAAAATCCCATTTTATGGACCCAGTATTTTGCCGATCGTTTATCTGATCAAAATCACAGTTCATAGAATTGTACCTCTTTCTTAATTCTTAATCATTCCCTTTATGTTCTGCCCTTGGATAGGATCATAAATTCAAATTTAAATATACATCATCCAGCTCATCTTGGGTAATCCCGATGTACCGCAAGGTTTCTTTCGGCGAAGAGTGATTGAGCAGAGACTGAATGCGGGTTACGTCCACCCCAGCGATATAGGCGTGGTAGCCAAAGGTCTTTCGCAACGTATGAGTACCAATATTATCCTTGATCCCGACCGCTCTAGCCGCATCATTAATGATGCGATAAGCCTGTTGGCGGGTAATTGGCCCACCGCCTTTGCGCGAAGGAAATAAAGCTACTTCGGGATGTGTTACCACCAGATAGCCTTTCAAAGCTTGTATAACTGTATCACTAAATGGGAACGTCTTAGTTTTCCCTGTTTTCTTCTCTCGAACGGTAATGCGGTCCTTCACTCTCCCCTTCTCATCCAGGACGTCCGTGACCTCAAGTTTTAAGAGATCGCTGACTCTAAGCCCAGAATTAATACCTAGTGTAAAGAGCACATGATCCCTCAAGTTACTGCCCTTAAGGACCTTTTTCATCGCTTCAATCTTCTTCCGATCTCGTATGGGTTCTACAAATTCCATACAGCACGTCCTCCCTCTTTCTCACCAGTCAACAGGTACAAATCTTAATTTCAAGCGGTGTTGAAATTAAGATTTAATCTAATGTGTCATAATATAGTATATCATTATTTTTTGACACATTGAAGCTCGATCGCAAAACTTTACTTACAAAGAAAACAGCCGAAGCCCTTAGGTACACAAGGGTTTCGGCTGTTTTGATGAATGTGACACACTCTCCTTGTGTAACATTCGCTAAAAATAGAAGAATCGGCCATTATTTCACTTTTGAAACCGAGGCAAAAGACAAAATAGTATACCATTTTATCCCATTAGTATACTAAATGTATTCTGGTATACCTATAAAATATGTTATATAATAAGTAGTGTAAGTATACTTAAGGTAAATTTAGGAGTGATCTATTTATGAGTGAAGACATAAATGCGGCCGTGAAACCAGATTCTTATTCCGTCAAAACGACCTCGGATGTTACCGAGAGGATTCAGGAGTTAACTAAGAAAACCGGATTAAATCACAAAGACCTATTTGCCGCGATGGTGACGAGATATTACTCTGAGCTTGAGGCTGGAAGCGAAATTGATCGCAGTGATGATATGCAACAAATCAGATATCACCTGAGCCGAGCAGAGAATATCTTCTTAGGGTCCTTACAAAAGGTACAGGATCTAAAAAAGGACTATACCGAACGCCTTGATGCTCAGAAGACACAACACAAAGAAACTCAAGAAAATCTCCTCAAGAAGAATACAAATTTAATAAAGGAGCTTGAAAAATTTTCCGCTGTTCAGTTAGAAACGGAAAAGCGACTTAATGGAATCACTGTACGTAATGAGGAGTTAGAAGAGACGAATCGCGGGAACCGAATGACGGTGGAGTTACTTAGCCAAAAGCTTGCAGAGCTGGAATTGAAGGTTGCTACCGTGGATCCACTAAAAGCAGAGGTCGCCGACCTCCAAGACAAAAATCGCTCCTCCCAGCAAAAACTCGCCTATCTCCAATCAGAATTAGGAACAACTCAGCAAACCATACTCAACCTTGAGAAACAACGGATGGAGACGGAAGAAACGACTCGCAAACAGGGGGATGAATTGAAGATCACTTATGCCAAAGACATACAGCAGCTTAAAGAAGTTCATAAGTTGGAAGTGGAAAAGACGCTCCTCGAATCTGAACGAAGAGTATTAGAAACAATGCAGAAGGTCAAAGAAGAATATGGACAAAAGATTGAAGATCTGTTGGTGAAAAACGACGCTTTCAGGACGAAGAGTCAAGAGCTAACGGAGAAAATATTTTCCTTGGAACTGGAGCGTTTAAAATTAGGCGATCAATCTCTGACTTCTAAACTTATCTTGGAAGATGATAAAGATCATTAAGAATTCCCACCTGCACATAGCGTGCCTAGAGAATTTCTCGCAGATCACCCAGGCAGACTTAAGAGAATATCTTGAGATAGAAAAAATAGCGATGACAAAGCCCTCACTTGCTTATGCGAGAGAGGGCTTTGTCATCGTTAAAGGAAATATTCCTCTAAAGCTCTTATTTAATTTGTTCTTGTTTGCATCAGCGCCTATGACTATCGGATGTATAATACCTTTCTCTACCTGCCTGCAAATACAGTTGAGTCCATTGGTGAGATTATGAGAAATTCGCATCTTAATTTAACCATTGGGCTGCAATACTTCAACCGTGCCAAGCATACCATTTACCCGCACCAGGTCGCCGGTGTGCAGACGCATCGTTGCATTGCCACAGCCGACTACAGCAGGAATACCAAGCTCGCGTGCTACAATCGCGGCGTGCGACAGGGGCGCTCCAACATCAGTCACCACTGCAGCTGCTCGTGGGAAGAGCGGCGTCCAACCGACGTTGGTAACGGTCGTTACGAGGATTTCACCGGGCTGCAACTGTTCTCCATCCTCTACCGAGAATATCACCCGTACACGACCTTCCACTACTCCAGCCGCGCCAGCAAAACCTCTAATCCCCGGGTTCTTGGCAAGGCTAGTGCCTCGGGCATCAAATAAATCGCTGCGTCGCTCTGGGTCCGCAGCCCACCGAGAAGGGTCAAAGTGACCGAGGATCAGCGCCGGATACGCCGGAAGCGTACAATAATGGACGTAGGTACTACGCCGATCTGGGATATTGGCGACGGATGAGTTATCGCCGCTGAGTAGGGCCAGAATCTCGTCGATAGAGAGAAAGAAGATATCCTCACCCTGCCCAGTTAGTTCACTCGCACGGAGGACGAATGCACGTAGCACCCAAAAAAACCGGATCACTTCCGTACGCGCTACTTCGCGGTTGCGAGCTACCATCGACCAACGATCGATCTGACTGCGTACTGCGGTTTCCTTCTTCGGATAACGCGCTCGAAATCGCTCCCAGGCGACTGCCCGTGCGCTTTCCTGACGTTGAAGAAGCACAGTAACATCCTCCTTAGCCTCATGCAAACCAACAAGTTGCTTGTCGATCCAGTCCGTGTCCTCGGCTGGGCGAGGAAAAGACACCTCGAACTCATGTGGGCTGCGGTGCCCGTACTCCCGGGCAAAGGTTGCACGATCGATTTCGCCATGTGCCAGTTGCGTAAGCCCAATTAGTGGCCCGAGGCTCGCAAGATGATTTCTCCCAGTGCTCAACCCCGTCAGCAAGGTGTTAGTGTCTGCTTCACCCACCATCTTCTTCAGATTACTTCGGACGGATACGAGCGCACCTCCATCTTGCCTGCCGGCAGCCTCCAGCATGTAACAGCAATCGTGGAAGAAAGGTAACACGTCACTCTGCCATAGAGTAATCAGGTCCTCGGCGTTGGGTGTGGTCTGAATTCTGGCACGCAGTGTTTCACAGCGCTCCCGCGCAGCTGCAAGAAAATCAGGCAGTCTCTTCTGATTGGCACGTGTCCTGCGTAAAAGACGTGCGGCGACCGGCAACAACTTACCCAACACACTCCAACGCGATAGTGGGATGAGTGGGATCTCCAGACCCTCCGGAAGCCTCCCGAAAACTTCCTCGGTCAATTTGGCGAATCGCTTTCGGTTAATACCAAACGCTGCGGAAAGTGAAGCTGCCACACTCAAATTCAGGTAGAACCGTCCTCCGATGATACCATACCCAAAGTACGGGGCTACAGACGATGTCGCCATCGCATCGGCCATAAAGATCTGGACGAGCGACCAGGTACAAGGCGTCATCACATCCGGAATAGCCTCTCCGAGGTTGCCATTTGTCCAGAGATAGTCGCCATTAAGACTGTCATTCCATTCCAGGTTCTTGGAGTTATGCCCGTGCAGGGTGGTGATGGGACGGGCCTGCACGATAAAGATGTGGCCACGATGGAGCGCCCATTCAATATCCATCGGCTGCCCATATAGCCCCTCGATCTTGACACCAAGGCGAGCAAGTTCAGCTGCCTGTGCCGAGCTGAGTACTGCCAATGCGCGCCGCTCAACCGGCACTGCTTCCTCGCGTGTCCCTTCGGGGGTACGAACAGTCATCACGTCTTTCTTGTTGATATGCTGCTCAATAACCTTCCAGCTGAGCTTGTCTACTACCATCGTGTCTGGGTTTACCTTACCGCTGACAATAGCCTCTCCCAACCCCCAGGCCGCATTGATAACTACGCGATCGCTTGCCCCGCTCAACGGATCGGCGGTGAATAGGATACCAGCCACATCAGCCTGCACCAGTTCTTGGACGACAACTGCAAGGCTTACATCCTCAGAGGCGATATTATAGTGGGCACGGTAATCAATGGCGCGCGCCGTCCAAAGCGACGCCCAGCAACGCTGAACCGCCGCTAGCACCATCTCTTCTCCGCGCATGTTGAGGTAGGTCTCCTGCTGACCTGCAAAGGACATCCCCGGCAAGTCTTCGGCTGTGGCAGAGGAACGTACTGCCACCGAGATCTTACCCTCACCAAGTCGTGCGTATGCCTGGCGAATCGCTCGGTTAACTTCCTCCGGCATCACACTGTTCGCAAAAAGACTTTCGATCCGCCGAGATGCTTCGTCAAACGTGGCAGGTTGATCAGCTGAAACTGAAGCTACCGCAGCTAAAATCTTTTCTTGAAGCCCATTTTCGTTCACAAAGCAACGATAAGCTGTGGTGGTGACATGAAAACCAGGGGGTACCGGCAGCCCGGCTACAGCCAAACGAGCTAACGAAGCGCCTTTCCCTCCAGTCAATTCAAGCGTGGCAGAAGCATCATTCAGGGATAGAATTAGAGGGAATTTTTGATTATCCATAACGAACTCTCCTCTCCGTGCGCACGTTGTGCGCTTCATATATATTTTTCAGAAATCATCGCTCCTGCGTTGCGATGTAAGACAACCGACTAACCTCATGCGAAAGCCTCTGGGGGACAACAGCATGTCGGCA
>Ga0209123_1000635_pt1 | contig 42273 bp, 41 predicted proteins | sample BarGraIncu00431A_FD_184500 | JGI IMG/M metagenome (GOLD analysis project Ga0209123, IMG submission 184500) | Arctic peat soil microbial communities from Barrow, Alaska, USA - Barrow Graham LP Incubations 004-31A (SPAdes) (version 2) | ecosystem: Environmental > Terrestrial > Soil > Wetlands >...
TCGACCCAATGATTAAGAGTCATTTGCTCTACCAGCTGAGCTACGGAGTCATGCTCATTTCATTAGAACGGGTGCAAAAGTACACTTTTTGGCAGAAACCTAAAAATTTTCAGAGGTGTTTTTTTGCCGTGACCTCGATTTATTTCTTTGCAGGTACTATAAACAAAAGGGAATCCGTCATTTAGAAGGATTTAGACCTCCTGATTACGGATTCCCAATTAAACTATTAAAGCATATACGATTGATTGGAAAGATCCGCTTCACGGATATAAGCCAATTTTTGTTCCAGAATAATTTCACATGTCTTATCAGAATCGCTGGTACGGAAAACAAGAATACCCTGGTCTTTGATCAAAAAGGAATACATATATTCGATATTGATACCGGCATCTGCAAACAGACTAATAACATCAGCAGCTTTACCCACTTTATTATCCAGGGAAATGGCAAAAACATCGGATAAATTGACCGAGATGTTTTTTGCTTTCAATGCATCAAATGCTTTTTGTGGCTCAGAAGTTATGATGCGGTAAATGCCGTATTCAACAGTGTCTGAAATCGTGGATGCAATAATCTGGATATCGGCAGATTTCAGTATACTCAGAATTTCATTAAGCGTTCCGGATTTGTTTTCAATGAAAACAGAAAGTTGATGGATGGTCATAGTTTTTTTGGTCTAAACAAGTTTTCTCAAATCTTTAACACGTACTGCTTTACCTTCTGATTGCGGAAGACTGCCTTTTTTGACAATTTTCACTTTGGGCGTCACCAATAGTTCATCTTTCAATTGATGAGTGATTTCACGGGTCAATGATTGCAATTTTGCAAAATCATCCGTAAACATATCGTTGAGTTCTACTTCAACCAACATTTCGTCGTTGGAGTCAATGGTTTCAAGAGTAATCAGGTAATCGGTGCTCAATTCCTTGAAATGCATCAGGGTCGTTTCCACTTGTATTGGGAAAATGTTTACACCTTTAAGTATAATCATATCATCGCTACGGCCTTTAAAACGATCCAGGCGTGCATGATGACGTCCGCAAGGACATTCGCCCGGAAGGATACTCGTAAGGTCTCTGGTGCGGTAACGAAGCAAAGGCATGGCTTCACGGTTGAGGGTTGTCAGTACCAATTCACCTATTTCGCCTTCTTTAACCGGTTCCAGCGTATCCGGGTCGATAATTTCTACAATGTAGTTGTCTTCCCAAATGTGCAGGCCGTTTTGTTCTTTGCATTCAAAAGCGACACCTGGTCCGCACATTTCAGACATACCAAAACAGTTGTAGGCTTTAACACCCAGCATTTCTTCAATGCGGCGGCGTTGTTCCTCGGAGTGAGGTTCGGCACCAATGATCAGTGTCCGGAGTTTGGTATCTTTTCTGGGGTCAACGCCCATTTCTTTCATCACTTCATACAAACGTCCGGCATAGCTTGGAATGGCATGCAGTGCTGTTGTACCAAAGTCGGTAATAAATTTTACCTGACGTTTGCTATTCCCGGCAGCTGCAGGAACAGTAAGCATTCCCAGGCGTTCAGCACCGTATTGAAAGCCAAGACCTCCGGTAAACATGCCATAACCCGAAGAGTTTTGAAATACGTCTGTTTTACGAAGGCCAACCATATACAGGCAGCGAGCTATTGCTTCAGCCCATTCGTCCAGGTCTTTCTGAGTATGTAAAATAACGGTGGGTTTTCCGGTAGTTCCGCTGGATGAATGCAGACGAACTGTTTGTTCGAGTGGAACAGAAGCCATTCCGAACGGATAGGTATCGCGTAAATCGGCTTTGGTGGTGAACGGTATCTTCTTAAGATCTTCCAGAGTTTGTATATCATCGGGTTTGAAACCAATTTCTTCAAACCGTTTATGGTAGAAGGCAGAGTTCATGCAATGATTAACCGTTTTTTTAAGACGCTCCAGCTGAAGCTTTTCTATTTCCGGTCGCGTGAGCGTTTCGAGTTCTTTGTGCAAGTACATGGTATACGATTGAATTTAAAATAAGGTATCGCAAAAATAACAAAAAAAATGTTTTAAGGAAGTCTGGATGAATACTTTTTCCTAAATGCCTTTCATGGAAAGTTGTACGCGCTTCCGATCCAAATCAACACTAAGAACCTTGACTTTTAAATGCTGGTGCAAAGTCACTACCTGCGAAGGATCTGTGATATATCGGTCTGCCATTTGAGAAAGGTGAACCAGGCCATTTTCCTTGATGCCTACATCCACAAAACAACCGAATGCGGTAATGTTTGTGACAATACCGGGTAAAACCAGTCCTTCCCTAAGGTCTTCAATCTTGTGGATGGTTTTATCAAATTCAAAGACTTCAATCTTGCTTCTGGGGTCACGACCGGGTTTGTCCAGCTCTTCCATGATGTCTTTCAGGGTTGGCATGCCGAAATCTTTCGAGACATAATTTTCGAGTTTCAATTCGCTGCGTAGTTCCTTTTTTTCAAGAAGGTCTTTTACGGAACATTTCAGGTCTTTGGCCATCTTTTCGACCAAGGTATATTGTTCCGGGTGTACGGCTGTATTGTCCAAAGGGTTTTTAGCATCCGGTATACGAAGAAATCCAGCTGCCTGTTCATAGGCTTTTGGCCCGATGCGCGGCACTTTCATTAATTCTGTCCGGCTTTTAAAGGCGCCATTCTGATCGCGGTATTCTACAATGTTCTGAGCCATCAGGGAGCTGAGTCCGGAAACATAAGTGAGCAGGTATTTACTGGCTGTGTTTAAATTGACACCTACCTGATTAACACAATTAATGACGGTTTGATCCAGCGATTTTTTGAGTTTACTTTGATCTACATCATGCTGATACTGACCAACTCCGATGGATTTCGGATCGATTTTGACCAATTCTGCCAGTGGATCCATCAAACGGCGGCCAATAGATACGGAACCACGTACAGTTACGTCGTATTCAGGAAATTCTTCCCTGGCTATTTTGGAGGCTGAATAGATGGACGCTCCGTTTTCACTGACTACAAAAATTTGTAGTTTACGATCGTAGCGGAGACTTTGTATGAATTCTTCGGTTTCACGGGAGGCTGTGCCATTTCCGATGGCAATGGCCTGGATGTCGTAGGATTCAACCAGGTGGTAAATTTTTTTGGAAGCAAGGGCTGTATCGCGCTGTGGAGCATGTGGGTAAATGGTTTCATTATGAAGGAGTTTTCCTTGTGCATCCAGACAAACCAATTTGCAGCCTGTACGGAAGCCCGGGTCAATACCCAATACCCGTTTTTGTCCAAGCGGGGCAGCCAAAAGCAGTTGTTTGAGATTTTCGGCAAAAATACGGATGGCTTCTTCGTCTGATTTTTCTTTGCTCAGGCTGGCAAATTCTGTTTCGATGGAGGGTTTTAAAAGCCGTTTAAATCCATCCAAAATGGCAATTTTGACCTGTTGTGAGCTTGAATAAGTGCCTTTTACAAACATGCGGCAGAGGTCTTCAAAACAGTTTTCTTCGTCGGGTGTGATGGTCACCTTTAAAAAGCCTTCGCTTTCGCCTCTTGTTACTGCCAGATATCGATGGGAAGAACAATGCTTGAGCGGTTCTGAATAATCAAAATAGTCTTTGTATTTCTGGGCAGCCTCTTCCTTTCCTTTCACCAATTTCGAGGTAATGGTCGCTTCTTTCCGGAAACGGTTTCTGACCATCTGACGTGACCTTTCGTTCTCATTAACCCATTCAGCGATAATGTCGCGGGCTCCTTTCAGTGCCTCTTCCACATTTTCAACCAGGTCTTTTACGAAGGGTAGGGCGGCGTGTTCCACATCGGAGATGTTTTGTGCCAGAAGCATCGTGGCAAGAGGTTCCAGCCCCTTTTGACGGGCCACTTCTGCCCGGGTATTTCGTTTTTGTTTGTAGGGGAGATACATATCTTCCAGCTCATTCATTTGCCAGCAATCCTCAATGCGTTTTTTGAGTTCGGGTGTCAGCTTATTCTGTTCTTCGATGGAATTCAGAATTGCTTTACGCCGTTTATCCAGTTCAGTGAGTTTGTCAGATAGATCGGAAATGTCCCCGATTTGAACTTCGTCCAGACCACCGGTCCGTTCTTTTCTGTATCGACTTATAAAAGGAATGGTAGCATCTTCCGAGAGTAACTGAAGCGTATTTCGAACGCCGTTGGGAGGTAATTGCAGCTCAGCAGCAATGCGTTTAATGTAATTTTCAAACATGTTGTAAAAAATCTTCTAGTGGGGTGTTTATCAACGTGGTGCGAAGATACAAAATTAAAAGCCTATCTTTGTGGAAATTTTAATAAATGAAATCAAAGTCTCAACCCAAACGCAAAGTCTTTTTTGCAGCTGCAAAAGCGCCTAAAGCATACATGGCAAAGAATCAACCTAAGCCTGTAAAGGAAGTTCCTGAACCCAAAGCGCCCATTTCGCAACCAAAAAATGCAAAGAAAAGAACTGTTAGTGTTTTAGTTGCAACAGAACCAAAAGAATTGATGACTTTCCTGATTGATAATCTGAAAGACCAAAGCCGTACAACCATCAAATCGTTGTTGGTGCATCAGCAAATCACTATCCGGAAACAAGTGATTCGTCAATACAATTATCAGCTGAAACAAGGGGAGGAAGTAACTATCCATTGGGGAAAAGGTAAAACTACCCTCAAGGATCCACAATTGAAAATCGTTTTTGAAGACAAAGACCTGATCGTGGTTGATAAAGCCGCAGGTCTGCTTTCTATAGCTACCCAAAAGGAACGCATCCGTACAGCCTATAGTATTTTAAGCGAATATGTAAAGCAACAGAATGCCGGAAACAAGATTTTTGTTGTTCATCGTCTGGACAGGGAAACTTCCGGTTTGATGCTTTTCGCCAAAGATCCGGATGTACAATATGAAATGCAACACAACTGGAAATACGCTGTAAAACAGCGTAGATACACCGCTGTAGTTGAAGGAAAGCTTGAAACAGGAGATGGCTCTGGAATTGGTTCCATCAAGTCGTATTTATGGGAAAGCAAAGCATTGATTGTTTATTCAAGTCAAAATCCGGAAGACGGGCAGGAAGCCATTACACACTATCGGGTAGTGAAGAGCAACGATGAATTCACCTTGATTGATCTCGAGCTTGAAACAGGTCGTAAAAACCAGATCCGTGTTCAAATGAACAGCATTGGATATCCACTGGCTGGTGATATTAAATATGGTGGACATGTTTCCAGTCTGAAACGTCTGGCTTTGCATGCCAATGTTCTTTCGTTCGTTCATCCGGTCACAGGCGAAGAACATGATTTTGAATCCCCGGCTCCAGCTTCTTTTGTAACTTTGGTTGAAAAAGGGATTGCTAAAAAAATATAGTAACTTCTACTTTAGAATAAAACAAAATTTAAAAGCCTCTGTAATAATATCTTACAGAGGCTTTTAAATATACAGAATGTCTGAAGTTTAGTTTTTAAGCTCCTTTTCCAGCTTTTTAAGATAATCCAGGCTTCTTTTTATACTTTCAATCGGAGTATAATTGTATTGTTCCACTTCTACAACAATTTCTTTGGTGCCAGCTTTGTCTAAATTATTAAAAATGGCATCAAATCCCACCATTCCGCTTTGTCCAAGTTCTTTGTTATCCTTGATGTGGAGCAATTCAAAACGTCCCGGATATTTGTTGAAATAGTCAACAGGACTTTGACCACCCATAATTGTCCAAAATACGTCCATTTCAAAAAACACCTTGGTTGGATCTGTATTTTCCAGCATAAAATCATACATCCTTTTACCTTCGATCTCTACATATTCATAACTATGGTTGTGATAACCAAATCGAATACCGGCAGCATTGCATTTTTCGCCAATTTTGTTGAAATAATCGCAATAGGATTTTAAATCTTTCAGGGTTTTCAGATTGGACGGCATGGATGGCGTTACAATGTAGCGCATTCCTGCAGCTTTGTGAGCAGCGATGGCTGTGTCCCACCATTTCCAGATTTCATCCCAATTGGTCTGTTCAATGTTTGCATTCAGCGACTTTCCAATATGTGAAGAAAGTACAGTCATTCCGGTAGCTTCCACATCCTTTTTGAATTCTTCCGGTGTTAAACCATACAGTTTTCCATCTGAATAATTGGCAGCCTCAATGCCTGCACATCCTATTTTTGCCAATTTTTCCAAAGTGCCTTTGACATCGTGAGGAATTTCATCTCTGACAGAATATAACTGGATGTAATAGTTCCTTTCTGCTTTAGAAAAACTCATATTCAAAGCTGAGATTAAAATTATAATAGAAAAAAATAACGTGTTTTTTTTCATGTTTTAGTCCAGAATTTTAATCTTGATATTCCTATACCAAACATCGTTCCCATGATCCTGAAGTCCGATAAAACCTTCCTGATTGGCACCACCTGCATTCATAAAACTTTCATAGTCCTTGAATTTGCTGCCCAGAACCATTTTTTTCCAATCATCTGTCCATAAATGGTATTCCAGTACATTTTTCCCATTTTGACTGTGTACAACCGTTCCCTGGTATACAAGTATTCTACCCGTATTCCATTCACCATAAGGTTTGGAATTTTGTGGCACTGCAGGAATTAAATCATACAAAGAGGCAGATTGACGATTGCCCTTTTCACCCAATTTAGCATCGGGATGATTTTCATTATCCAAAATCTGATATTCAGGAGAAGATTTCCAAATCGGTTCGTCCTTGATTTCCTGAGCAAGGTAGAAAACGCCACTGTTTGCTCCCTTTGACACTTTCCATTCAAAGGTCAGTTCGAAATTTTTAAACGTACGATCAAAAATAATATCACCACCATCCTTGGCACCGGCTTCACCTTTGCCAGATCCGTTAATTTTAATGGCGCCATCTTCAATCGTCCATGCCTTAGGCATATCTGTCCGATTATATCCACGGAAACCTGTAAAGGTTTTACCATCGAAAAGTTTAATCCATTCTTCTTTTGGTGTGGAAACTTTAGCCGAAGGACTCTTAACAGATTTCTTTTGCGATTTACCGGATGTCATAACCATGGCAATCAATGTTAAAGTGATAAACCCATAAATAATTTTTCTCATAATTTCTATTCTTTAATAGTTATAAATGTAATTCTAAGGCATTTCCGGAAGTGAATATCCGTTTTGATAGGTATGTCTGATCATTTCGTTGGCAAAAGCCAGTGCATTGATTGGAGCGGTATATTCATTGTTGAAGGAAGGATGACCTTCCTTGATGGAGAATCCGTCTTTGATCTTAATTTTGATCGTATCATCCGGATTTATATTGGTAAAGCACATTTTTTCACCATCCCATTTCAATTCTCTGTTCAGTCCTTGCAGACGAACAGCCATAACTCCCATTACAACCATTTCGTTTAAAGGTCCGGAATGGCTAAAATCGGAAGCAGTCAGAACGCGATCTTCTGCACTTTCCTTGCAGGCACGACTGAAATCCTTGATGTGATTGTGTTCCGGAACTTCTCGTGTCATGGTTGGAGTAGGCATTTGTCTGCCAGAAATTAACCAGGGGTTTGCTCCATAGCAACCGCATATGAGGGTATCTTTGGTACCGTGGAAAATAACAGCTCCACCACCGTCGTTCATGTTTTTCCCAACTGGCCATCCCTTAGGATATTCAGGCATCAGTCCACCATCGTACCAGGTAACTTCCACCTGAGGCATCGAAACCCTGGGCATATTGTCCCGGGCAGGAAAAATGTATTTGACTATCTGAGCATTCGGAGCAGAGTCCACCATCAAATTGGTCGAGCTGCCTTGGACACTGGTAGGAGAGTTAAGGGTCAGTGCTTGCACCACAGGCTGAAGAATGTGGCAAGCCATATCACCAAGTGCACCCGTGCCGAAATCCCACCATCCCCGCCAATTCCATGGATGATAGATTTCATTAAAAGGACGAAATTTTGCCGGGCCGATAAATAAGTTCCAATCCAATTCAGGATTTGGAATGTCAACACTTTTAGGTGTTTCCAGACCTTGCGGCCAAATGGGTCTATCGGTAAAAGCTTCAACTTTGGTGACTTCTCCGATCATTCCTGACCAGATGGCTTCACAAGTTTTGCGGACACCTTCACCTGAAGCACCCTGATTACCCATTTGTGTGGCAACTTTTTGTTTCTTTGCCAGTTTGGTAAGCAAACGAGTCTCGTAAACAGTGTGTGTCAGCGGTTTTTCGCAATAAACGTGTTTTCCCATAGCCAAAGCCTGAGCGGCAATGACTGCATGCGTATGGTCGGCCGTACCAATAACCACAGCATCAATCTGATCTCCAATTTCGGCAAACATCAACCGATAATCCTTGTAAAGTTTGGCATTTGGAAACTCTTTAAATTTTTTGGAAGCATATTTCCAGTCCACGTCACAGAGTGCAAGTATGTTTTCCCCGGCGAGTTCGCTGATAACTGCTCCACCTCTTCCACCTACACCAATACCGACTACATTCAGTTTTTTGGTGGAAGGTGCTTTTTTATTCTTTACTGGATTGGTACCGGAAACACTGGCGAGAAGTGAACTTGAAGCTGCAATGACTCCGGCAGTTGCTATCGCGCTCTTTTGAATGAATTCTCTCCTTGAAAAGTTTTTACTCATAGTATTTAGGTTTAAGGTCGTGTCGATGAAAGGTTTATTTCGTAAAAATAAGAATTCAAAAGAAGAATACAACATTTCCTTTAGCAAAAATTGAAATATAAAAATATTAGAATTAAATTTGAATTATTTATGCTATGAAAAAAGTTATAGTGTCTTTTTTATCTGTGCTACTGATTGTAACAATGATCATTGTTGCAAAAACAATAACGTTTTTTTCCCTGCAAAATAAACTAGTTTCTGTTGAAACACTGGATTTTGGTAAATTGTCTATTGAACATCTTTCCAAAGCCATTTCGTTTCCCACCATTTCTTACGATCGAAATCTACCCATTGATACGGCTGCTTTTAAAGGCTATCAACAATTTCTTTCAGATACCTATCCGTTGGTTCACTCAACATTAAAAAAGGAAGCTTTTTCTGAATTTAGCCTGTTATTTACTTGGCAAGGTTCAGATCAAACATTAAAACCTATCATCCTGATGGCACACATGGACGTTGTGCCAGCCATCGATTCTGCATCCTGGACCCATCCGCCATTTTCCGGGAAAGTCGATGATACCTTTATTTGGGGTAGGGGCAGTCTGGACGATAAAGCCTCCATGATTTCCATCCTTGAAGCGGTGGAGCGATTGCTTGCAGAAAACTTTAAACCTACAAGAACCCTATACCTTGCTTTTGGTCACGATGAAGAAATCGGTGGGACCAGAGGTGCTGAAGTTATTGCTTCTGCGCTCGAAAAAAGAGGCATAAAAGCCGAATACATTCTGGATGAGGGAATGGCCATCACGCAAGGTATGATCCCAATGATCAGGAAACCTGTAGCTTTAATCGGAACGTCCGAAAAAGGACAGATGTCGCTGACTTTGTCTGTGGAAATGAAAGGCGGACATGCTTCCACACCAGAAAAAGAAACGTCCATTTCTGTACTGAATAAAGCATTGAATAAAGTTCTTGACTATCCGATGAAAACCGGTATTGATGGTTCTGTGAATGATTTCATCCGTTACATTGGACCCGAGATGCCTTGGTATGCTAAAATTCTTTTTGCCAATTCGTGGCTTTTTAAGAAAGTCTTGATCAAAATTTATCAGGGTACTGCTTCCGGGAATGCCCTGGTCAGCATAACAGCAGCTCCAACCATTCTACGGGCAGGGTCTAAAGCCAACGTACTGCCGGAAAAAGCAGAAGCTGTCATTAATTTTCGGATGCTGCCAGGTGAAACATCGGCTGCCATTGTTAAGAAACTGACAGATGTTATTTCTGACGATCGGGTACAACTAAAAGTGGAAGAGGGGGCACACGAACCGTCTCTGGTATCACCAGTCAATACCCTCGGATTTAAAATTATCCAAAAAACCCTTCGTCAGGTTTACCCCGAAGCATATGTTGCACCTACCTTGATGCTTGCCTCTTCTGATAGTAAAAGTTACAGTAGAATCAGCCGGAATAGCTACAAATTTGCACCCATTTATGTAACCTCAGAAGATATGGCCCGGATTCATGGAATTGACGAGAAAAATTCAAAAAGCCATTTTAACCGGGGGATCAATTTTTATTACCGGTTGATTAAAAATCAATGAACAAGATTATGAATAGTTTAGAAAACAAACTCGTCGAAAAAAATATCAAACCGACCGCGATGCGTGAATTGGTTTTGAAATTATTGATGGAACAAACCAGCGCAGTAAGCTTGTCAGAACTGGAAACCCTTTTTGACAAAGCGGATAAAGTGACTTTGTACCGTACGCTTAAAACATTTGAGGAGAATAAGCTCATCCACAGCATCGATGATGGCACGGGCTCTATAAAATATGCCATGTGCACCGAGACGTGTCATTGTGCTCCGGAAGATCTGCATGTCCACTTTTTTTGTACTAAATGTCAGCATACTTTTTGTTTATACGATGTACCAATACCTGCCATTATGTTACCGGTAAACTCTAAGCTGGAAAGCATCAATATGGTTGTAAAAGGGGTTTGTGCCAATTGCAAGTAGAAACTTTGCAAAACAGTTGCATGTGCTTTCGCTTACCTTTGCAGGTAATAAACAGAAAAGGTTTATTACCTGTTTTTGTATCAAAGTATAAATGACTGATAAATTTGCAATGGAAAAATTAAACAATCTTGAATGCGCACATTGTTCTGAAAAAAATGAAAAGAATTCGAACGAACTGGTTGAAAACAAATTAGCTATTCTAAAAGCCTCTTGCGGACTTTTGCTTTTACTCATCGGTGTCCTGCTAAAAGACGTATTGTACAACACACCTTTACACAGTGCAACCTATCTGGTTTATGGAACAGCCTATCTGATAGTCGGTTGGGATGTCATTGCCGCTGCCGTTAAAAACATCATCAAGGGGCAGGTCTTTAATGAACATTTTTTAATGGCTGTAGCAACCATAGGCGCTTTTGCAATAAATGCCATGCCGGAAGCTGTCGCTGTCATGTTGTTTTATGTCATAGGAGAATTATTTCAGGACATAGCTGTTGGACGTTCCCGCAAATCAATAAAAGCCTTGCTGCAAATCAAACCGGAATTCGCAAACTTGATGTCCGGTTCTGATATTCTAAAAGTTTCTCCGGAGGATGTAAAGATTGGCGATATCATTCTCGTAAAAGCTGGTGAAAAAATTCCTCTGGACAGTGTCGTTATGGAAGGAAAATCCTATGTTGATACTTCAGTTTTAACAGGTGAAAGTGTTCCACACAAAATCAATGTAAATGATGAGGTACTTGCCGGTATGATTAATCAGTCCGGAATGATTACCTTGAAAGTCCGGAAAGCATTCAATGAATCTTCCATCTCCAGAATACTGGAACTTGTTGAGAATGCTACTTCCAGAAAAGCTCAAACAGAGAAGTTCATCACTACATTCGCAAAATACTACACACCTGTCGTTGTAATTGGTGCCTTATTTTTAGCCATTTTACCTCCACTCTTAGTGGAAGGTCAAACATTTGCAGATTGGATCTACCGTGCATTGGTGGTACTCGTTGTTTCCTGTCCCTGTGCTTTGGTCATCAGTATTCCACTTGGCTATTTTGGTGGAATTGGCAGAGCCTCTAAAAATGGAATCCTGATAAAAGGATCCAACTTTCTGGATGCATTGACGCAAGTAAAAACCGTGGTATTTGATAAAACCGGAACACTGACAAAAGGGGAGTTTAAGGTCTCTGAAATTGTTACATCCAATGGCTTCACCAAGGCAGAAATTCTGGAATATGCTGCTTATGCCGAAATCCATTCAAACCATCCGGTTGCCAAATCAATTTCAGAGGCTTTTGGAAAAGAGGTAGACATCTCCAGAATTAAAAAGGTACAAGAAATATCCGGCCATGGCATCAAGGCTATTATTGACGATAAAATAGTGATTGCCGGTAATGATAAATTTCTACATTTAGAAAACATTGACCATCCGGTTTGCAATGTGGAAGGAACCGTTGTCCACCTGACTATCGATGGTGTTTATGCAGGTTATATACTCATTTCAGACACACTCAAAGAGGAAGCTATAAAGGCCATTCAATTGCTCAAAGCCAAAAATATTCAGACCGTGATGTTAACCGGCGATAACGCTTTTTCAGCTGAACTTTTTGCAAAAAAACTGAAAATTGACGCGTATTTTTATGAATTGCTACCCGAAGACAAGGTCGAACATCTGGAGCGTTTGATGATGGAACAGCATGGAGGAAAAGTTGCTTTTGTCGGTGATGGGATAAATGATGCACCTGTCATTGCCCGCGCTGATATTGGCATTGCAATGGGCGCATTGGGTTCTGATGCTGCCATTGAAACGGCTGATGTGGTACTTATGACAGATTCACCCTCAAAAGTAGTTGACGCGATCGATGTTGCCCAAAAAACCAGAAACATTATTTGGCAAAACATCGTTATTGCATTGGGAGTAAAGCTGTTTTTTATCACACTCGGAGTCTTAGGAATTGCAACCATGTGGGAAGCTGTTTTCGGTGATATGGGCGTTGCTTTAATCGCTGTTTTTAACTCGATACGGATATTAAAAAAATAAGAACAACAAATAACCCTCAAAATTAAGAAAAGGTAACAGTTTATATTATCCTATTAGAGTTCTGTAACTTCTACTTTGAGATTTTAATGATATTTTTGCAACAAATTTTGCCAGACAAGGTTAAGACTTTCTTCCATCTGGTACTTTTACTTTTTATCATTCTTTTATGAAGTATTGTAGCATCTGTTTCCTGTTTTTTTTCTTTTTCTTTCTGCTTCCATCCAGTGCGCAACAAAGTTTCACCGTAAGCGGCTTTATTTCTGATTCAAATACCGGTGAAAATCTGATTGGAGCCACCGTTTCCATTAAAGATAAACCCAGTATTTTGACCGCTTCGAACGCTTATGGTTTTTATTCCATCACGCTTCCTGCCGGCAACTATCAGATCGTTTCTCAATATATGGGTTACTCGATGCAGGTACAATCTGTCGATTTAAAAAAATCTGCAAAAATCAATTTTTCGCTGAAAGAACAATCCAGCGATCTTCAGGAAGTAACAGTAACCACACAGCGTAAAAATGAAAATGTCACAACCACCAAAATGGGCTTGCAAAAGCTGAGTGTAAAGGATATCAACAACATCCCGGTGATTTTTGGTGAAAGGGATGTTTTAAAGACCATTCAGTTACTGCCGGGTATCAAATCTGCCGGAGAAGGAGGTAGCGGATTTAATGTCCGGGGTGGCTCAACCGATCAGAATCTCATTCTACTGGATGAAGCCACGGTTTACAACGCTTCACATCTGATGGGTTTTTTCTCCGTTTTTAATTCAGATGCCATCAAGGACATATCTGTTTATAAGGGAAATGAACCTGCTGAATATGGAGGCAGACTATCCTCGGTATTGGATATTAAAATGAACGATGGAAATGCTAAAAAGTATGCTGTAAGCGGCGGAATAGGACTAATATCCTCGCGAATCAATGTGGAAGGCCCCATCGTGAAAGACAAAGGTTCGTTCATTATCTCGGCTAGACGCACCTATGCCGATATGTTTTTAAAACTTTCAAACGATTCAACCTTGAAAAGTATCAAACTCTATTTCTATGATCTCAACGCAAAAGCCAATTATAAAATCAACGACAAAACCCGGATCTATCTTTCGGGTTACTTGGGGAAAGATGTTTTGGGATTTAAAGATATGTTTGGTATTAACTGGGGAAACAGTACAGCGACTCTACGATTGAACCACTTAATTTCCGATCGGATTTTTTCGAATACCTCCCTGATTTTCAGCAATTACGAATACAAGGTAAACCTTAATTTGGGAAGTGGAAACAAGATGGATATCATTTCTCGCATTCAGGACTATAGCTTTAAACAGGATTTTCAGTTTTTCAAGAACGAAAATTCCACCTTGAAGTTTGGAGTAAATTCCGTTTTTCATAAAATCATTCCAGGTGCCATCACCACCGGAGAAAACATCAGTCTGAAAAGCCTTTCCAATAAAAAGGCCTGGGAAAATGCGCTGTATATATCCAAAGAGGATAAACTTTCTGAAAACCTGAATCTGGAATATGGTTTACGCCTGAATTCGTTCAGCCTGTTAGGACCCGGGGATTTCTATACGTACGATGCCCTTGGCAATACGACAGATACTGCAAGCTTCAGTTCAGGCCAGTTTGTGAAAACGTATTTTAATTTAGAACCACGTGTTTCCATGAATTATATACTGAACGACAGGAGTTCGGTTAAATTTTCATATGCACGCAATACTCAGAATCTTCACCTGCTTTCAAACTCCACATCCGGTAGTCCCACTGATTTATGGATTCCAAGCAGCAACAATGTAAAATCAGAAATTGCGGATCAGATTTCCCTGGGTTATTACCGCAATTTCGTCGATAATTTGTACGAGTTTTCCGCAGAAATCTATTACAAAAAACTTCAGAATCAGATTGACTACAAAGACGGTGCAGAGTTAGACTACAACGAAAATGTGGAATCTCAGATTTTATTTGGCGATGGGAGGGCTTATGGTCTGGAACTTTTCCTGAAGAAAAAGTATGGTCGGTTTAACGGATGGATCAGCTATACGCTGTCGCGTTCGGAACGAAAGTTTGATGCCATCAATCATGGAAACTATTATCCGGCAAAACAGGATCGTACGCACGATATTTCAGTAGTAGGCATGTACAATCCGAATAAACACTGGTCATTTTCTGCTACGTGGGTTTATTATACCGGTAATGCGGTTACATACCCGGTTGGTAAATATGAAATTGACGGTCAAACCATGTATTACTACACCGACCGTAATGCCGATCGAATGCCGGCATACCACCGGCTGGATCTGGGAGCCACCTGGAACATCTCGGACAATTCTAGTTGGTCGTTCTCACTGTACAACGCTTACGGGCATGACAATGCTTACACGATTGATTTCCGTAACAACGAGGCCGATCCTACACGGACAGAAGCAGTTCAAACCACTTTGTTCAAGTACATTCCATCGGTTTCTTACAATTTTAAATTTTAAGTGAAATGAAAACAATCCATATAGTTCTGATTTTTCTATTCGTTGGACTTTTTTATTCCTGCGAAAAAGTGATCGACCTAAATTTGAAAACATCCTCTTCTCAGATTGTTATTCAAGGCACCATTTATGATCAGCCTGGCCCTTACAAGGTTACGATATCCAAATCTGTTGGTTTTGACGAATCAAATACCTTTCCGGCAGTTTCTGGTGCCATCGTTACAATCACTGACAACACAGGTGTTATCGATAGTCTGACAGAATACTCTGCCGGTGTTTATATCACGTCTCAATTGGAAGGAATTCCCGGCAGAACTTATACACTTAAAGTTGAAACCGATGGACAAACCTATACGGCCAGTTCAACCATGTTTCCCGCAATAGAAATTGATTCCATTTTTATTAAAGATAAATTCGGAGCGTCCACAAGCATTAATTTACTATTCAAAGATCCGGTCGATACGCTTAATTATTACCGCTTGGTCGATTTTATCAATGATAAGAAGCAGTCGTCAATCATGGTTTCCAGTGATTTGGGTTATGACGGGAAAATAATGACAGGTATGGTTTTTTACAGCGAAGAAGATTTGAAGTCAGGAGACACGCTGACTTTTTGGCTGGAAAGTGTAGATAAAGGTGTTTACGATTATTTTCGTACTGCATCTGCTTCCAGTGGACAAGAGGCTTCACCCGCCAATCCGGTTTCAAATATCAGCAACAATGCTTTGGGCTTTTTTAGTGCGTGTTCTGTCCGGAAAAGATCTTTTTTGATGCCTTAAATATATTTAGAAAGCATATAAACGGCAACAATCAGTAGAAAGGCTGCATACACCTTTTTAAACATTGCTGAAGGCAGTTTCACCGCTAATTTTGATCCGAATAAAGCCCCGGCTAAGATTCCTAGGGCAATCAACCCGGCAAATAAAAGATTCAAGTGCCCATCGTTGGCGTAGATGATTACGCTTGGCAAGCCTACCGGCAATTGCAAAGCGGCCAATGAAGTGGCCGCAGCAGCTTTCGGATTGTAATGGAAAAAGCCGACAAGTATAGGCACAATGACGATGCCACCACCTTTACCAAATAAACCGGCGAAAATACCAGCGCCAATCCCAACCAAAATAAACATCCAGTAAGGTTTATTTTCAACGATCTGTTCCACCGCTGGCTGTTCTTTCTTTTTCCTGAAAAAAGAAAATAGATCAAAATAGCTCAATGCTATGTAAAACAATATTCCAACGTATAAATAGGCCAATAGATTTTCGTTGATATTTACTGCCAATTCACCCCCGCCAAAGGATCCCAAAAACAAACCCAACGCGATCCACAAAGATTCCCGGATATTGATCAAACCAGCTTTGTGATAGGCAAAAACACCTAATATACCAACAGGCAAAAGCATGGCTGTCAACGATGTGGCATTTGCATCCAGAATATCCATGCCAAAAAAAGCAATCAACGAAGGAACCATCACAATTCCACCGCCAATACCGAATAAACCGGATAATATACCTGCAGCGATTCCGAGAATTAAAAAGCCTATCTCTACCATTTTCTATCTGAATTGTAAGAACAAAATTAGTTCAAAATTTGTGTAGGTGCACCATTATTTACTATTTTCCAACCAAAATTGTTTTCAAACAATAAAATAGTTGATTTGTTTCAAGTAAAAAGACAGTCTATCTGTAGGTAATAAATAAACAATCAAATTGAAAGGTTACGTATTTTTTTATAAAAATAAATAGTATGAAAACAGTTTTGATCGTTATTGGCCTTTTGGCTTTGGTTTTTATTCTCATAAACTTAATTGCACGCAAACAGATGAAGAAAATGCCTCCTGTAGCTGACCATGAAAAGATACTAACCCTGACAGACAAGAACTTTCAGGCTCAAACCAAAAACAAACTGGTTTTGGTTGATTTCTGGGCCAGTTGGTGTGCACCCTGCCGAATGATGGCACCTATCCTGAACGATGCTGCTGCAGAATTGAATGACAATGCTCGGATTGGTAAGATAAATATTGAAGAATTTCATTCCTTGGCCCAAAAATTCAATATTCGGAATATTCCTACCATGGTTTTGTTTAAAAATGGGGTAGAAGTCTCCCGTTTTTCAGGAATTAAAAACAAGGATTTTTTAATGAAGCAGATTCAAAATGCTCAATAATTAGGTGATATATATTAAACAATTTCTCATAAAAGGTGTTTTAACAAAAAACTTAATAAATCAATCAGATGAAAAAGAACATTGGAACCATTGACAAAATTGTACGGATTATTTTAGCACTCGTAATTGTTGCTCTTTATTTCACGCATGTTATTAGCGGAGTTTTGACCATTGTGCTTTTAGTTTTGGCAGGAATACTCATTCTTACCAGCTTGATCAGTTTTTGTCCGCTATATTTGCCTTTTGGTATTAAAACCAACAAAAAGAAAAAAAATTAAGACTACACATTGCTTAAAAAGGCTAAACGTTGATTCGTCAACTTTAGCCTTTTTTTCAGCCATTCTGGCTGATCAGTTGCAACGACTTTTTATTCAATATTTTTATTTCTTTTCCTTTCAGTTCAATGATTTTGTCCTTATCAAATTCGGTTAAGATCCGACTGACACTTTCCCGGCTTGTATCTACCAGATTAGCGAGTTCAGCTTGTGAAAGGGGCAGTGCAAAGGTATCGGACATGAAAATGCTGTCTGAAAATTCCAGTAAGGCATCGGCCATATTTCCACGAATCAATTTTTGGGTACGGTTGGCACAGCGATGGAACGATTCAAGTTCATTTTTACACAAACCCAGAATTATTTCGTGCGAAAATTCCCTATTTTCTTTTAGTATGATCTGAAAAACATGTACATCAATAAAACAAACCTCTACATCCGACACAGCGGTTACTGAATATTGGTTGATCTTATCTCCGAATGTTGTTGGTAGACCCAGATAAGTCGGAGCTTTCACCAACTTCACAATTTGTTCGTGATAAGGACCTGCCAAGTGAATCTTTGCTAAACCGGTACGGAGAAAGACCACATTGGTTGAATACATACCTTGCTTTATGATGGAATCCCCTTTTTTGAATTTTAAAACCAGATGGTTTTCAGCCAATTGTTCAAAACTACAATCATTGAGTGTTGCAGCGGCTTTTGAATTAAAAGGACAATTTTTGCATTCGTTTTCCATAAAATTGAATCTGAGATGAATTTTCAGGACAAATATAAACATTGTGATGTATATCACAAAATAATGTTGGGTGCTACACAACGATATAGTGCATTTTTATACATCATTAGCATACTTTTGCCGAACTGGATTCTTTAATCATTTAATCTGCTTTAAAATGGAAAATTTACACGAAGTAACTATGGGGCAATTGCAAGCTCAGATCTATGAACTAAAAGGAAAAATCGAAACGCTGGAAAATTCCAGAAAAGATCAGCTATCTATAGCAATTGTTTCCGGAGATATGGATAAAGTTCTTGCTGCTATGGTTATATCTATTGCCGCTGCAGCTATGGACACGCAGGTCAAATTATTTTTTTCCTTCTGGTCACTTTCTGCACTTCGCGATCCAAAAAAATCGCCAAAGGGCAAAGACTTTATCTCCAAAATGTTTGGCATCATGTTGCCAAAAGGCAAAAACAAACTGGCCTTATCCAATATGAATATGTGCGGTATGGGGCCCATGATGATAAAAATGCTGATGAAAAAGCAAAATGTCATGTCCCTGGACACCATGTTTAAGGAAGCCGGAGAATTAGGCATTGAAATCACTGTTTGTGAAATGTCAATGGGTCTAATGGGATTCAAAAAAGAAGAAATGATTGATTATCCGAATTTGCGTTTTGCAGGTGCTGCCACTTTTGTAGCCGATGCAGGTGAAAGCAGCATTCAACTTTTTATATAAAAAACACTTAAAAACAAAAAAATATGACAACCGAAGAATTGAAATCAGTAGCAGTCGCTAAATCTGTAGATGCACGTGGAACAGCTTGTCCGGGACCACTTTTGGAAGCTAAAAAAGCCATTGGAACCATAGTTGCAGGCGATGTTATGGAAATATTGTCGGCCGATGAGGGCACTAAAGTTGATATTCCAAAATGGTGTGGTAAACAAGGTCACGAATACTTGGGAACGCTGGAAGAAAACGGCTATTACAAGGTGTACATGAAGAAAAAATAATAGACCGTTATGGGTGAGATAAACCAAAAAAGTGCAAAAATACTGGTGTTTTCCACCGAAAAAATCTCTGATCCTGCTATTGATATGGCAGGATTGTTGAAATTACATTACCCCCCAACGGTGTACACCATTTCCATCCCTTGTTCAAGCGGTATCAAACCCAGTTGGATTTTGTATGCCTATGAAAAAGGGTTTGACGGTGTTTTCATTGCCGCAGATGGAAGTGATTGTGTGTACGGAGAAACATGTACAGAAAAAACAGGTCATCTGGTGGGTAAAACGCATGAGCTGATGAAATCCAGCGATATTGATCCGGCCCGCCTTCGTATGGCTGCTATTTGTTCGGTTTGCAGTGAATCCTTTGTTACACAGATACGCAGCTTCAACGAATATTTACTAAAAACACTACATCCCTGATGGAAAACCCAATAAAAAATATCAGTTACGATGCATTGGTTATTGGTGCAGGCATTGCCGGTGGAGAAGCCGCATTGAATCTGGCAAACACCGGTTACAAAGTCTTATTGGTGGATAAGGAATTATCCGTAGGTGGGAAAATGATCATGCTCAGCAAGGTTTTTCCAACATTGGATTGTGCAGCCTGCATTACCACTCCAAAAGTTTCAGAAATATCCCGACACCCCAACATCACCATTTTTACCGGAAGTGAAGTCGCAAAGATCCGCAAAATCAGTGAAAACGAATTTGTGGCAGAAGTCACCAGAAACCCCCGATATGTACACATCGAAGATTGCACAGCCTGTCAGTTGTGCGAAAAAGCGTGTCCGGTCAATGTTCGTGACCAGTATCAATTCGGATTGATTGGTCGCAAAGCCGCATTTATCCCTTTCAGCATTTGCAGCCCGAAAGCTGCTGCCATCGATATTGACAATTGTACGTTGTGCGGCGCTTGCGAAAAAGTCTGTCCAACCCATTGCATAGACTTTACTATGGAACCCGAAACGATGGAACTCCACGTTAAAACCATCGTTATTGCCACGGGTTTCAACCTGTTTGACCCAATGAAAATACCCCGTTACGGTTACGGTCAATATAAAAACGTACTGACAGCCCAGCAAATGGAACGTGAACTTGCACCAACACGTCCATTCAATACCATCCTTCGACCCGGAGATGGGAAAATGCCGGATCGGATAGCCTATGTGCTATGCGTGGGTTCGCGGGATGCTTCGGTTGGAAACCCCATTTGTTCCCAAATCTGCTGCATGTATTCCATCAAACAGGCTCAATTGTTGATGGGAGCTCTGCCTATGGCCGATGTGACCATTTACTACATCAATATCCGTTCCTTCGGTAAAGGCTTTGAAGAGTTTTACCAACAAGCAAAAGGCATGGGAGTTTCCTTTGTAAAAGGAAAAATCGGACGTATTTCAGAAAAAGAAAACGGCAATCTGATGCTTCGCTACGAAGACATCAACGATGGAAAATTAAAGGAAACCGAACACGATATGGTTATTTTGTCCACCGGTGTACTTCCCAATACTGGAATAGACAAGTTGTTTGAAAACCAGACACTGACGCTTGATCCCTTTAGTTTCGTGGGACAGAGCGATATGCTTGCGAGCCCAGCCAAAACAAGCATCGAAGGCGTTTTCGTAGCCGGAACGGCTACAGGCCCCATGGATATTCCCGATTCAATCTTATCGGCTGGTGCAGCCTCTTCCGAAGCCATCAGTTATTTAATTCAACACGCATGAAGAAAAGAATAGGCATTTACATTTGCCATTGCGGTGGTAATATTTCCGATTACGTCGATGTGGAAAAAGTGCGTCAGGCAGTAGAAGGTGAGGACATTGTCTTTCTGGCAAAGACCACCATGTTTGCTTGCTCCGATTCCAACCAACGTGAAATGGTGGAAGACATCAAAGCCAATAATCTGGATGGGGTAGTGGTCGCATCCTGCTCACCAAAATTGCACTTACTGACCTTTCGCAACGTCACCCAACGTGCCGACCTGAATAAATTCACCTATGTGCATGCCAACATTCGTGAACAAGCTTCCTGGGCACATTCAGATAACAAATTGGGAGCCACAGAAAAAGCCATTCATTTGGTAAAAGCAGCCATTGCCAAATCGCGCTATGCGGAAGCTCTGGAAACCAACAAAATAAAAGCCATCAAATCGGTGGCAGTCATTGGTGCCGGAGTTGCAGGAATGAAAGCAGCCATATCCCTGGCAGACAAAGATTGTGACGTTATTCTGATTGAAAAGGAAGCTTTTGTAGGTGGTCGTGTCGTTCAATGGGATTCGCTTTCCACAACGACAGAAACAGGCAAAGCAATGGTTAGCCGCCTGTACAATGACCTGATAAAACGCGATAATGTCACGATTCTGACCAACAGTGAAGTGATTGGTAACACCGGCAGCGTTGGTAATTTTAATTTGAAAGTACGCAAAACACCCCGCTGCATCAGTGGTGCCTGTCATCCCGAAGATTTAAAACGAGCCATTGAAGTTTGCCCGGTAGAAGTACCCGATGAATTCAATTTCAGATTGACCACCCGCAAAGCTATTTATAAGAATTATCCCAGCGAATATCCTCAAATACCGGTTATCGACCTGAAAAATTGTACCCGTTGCGGCGCTTGCGAAAAAATCTGTTCCTCCATTAATTTTTCGGAGAAGGAAGAAATACTCGACTATTCCGTTGGCTCAGTCTTAATGGCCACCGGTTTTGATTCCTACACACCGGCATATGGAGAATTTGGATACGCCACTTCGGAAAATGTCATAACCTTGCCTCAATTCAAGAGACTGATCGACACTCAATTTGATAAACTCATTTACAAGGACAAGGAAATTCATACCATTGCATACATCTATTGTGTAGGTAGTCGTCAAACGGATGGTGAAAACACCTATTGCTCCAGAAACTGCTGTACGTCTACGATTCATGCCGCTTTGACAGCAAAAAATAAATTCAAGGACATCAATAATTACCACTTTAACCGTGGATTAAGGACGTATGGCAAGCAGGAAATTCTGTATGCAGATTCGCTGCGATCGGGCGATATTTATTTGCAATCGTACGAGGATGGACTTCCTACGGTCACTGTAGAAGGTCAAAAAACCATTGTGAAAATCAACGATATTCTGACCAATGGAAAGGAAATTGAAGTGGAAGCCGACCTGGTGGTTCTCGTCACCGGAATGGTGCCACGTGCAGATAATTCGGTGGGAAGTCTGTTTAAGATACCCAAAGGCCGCGATAAATTCTACAACGAGATTCACATGAAACTTCGTCCCGTTGAAACGGTGATCGATGGCATTACGATTGCCGGAGCTTGTCAGGGACCAAAAAATATTGCTGAATCGGTAAACTCTGCACTTTCAGCTTCCACCAAATCCTATTCCATTTTAAGTAAAGGCGAATTGGAAACAGATCCATTGGTTGCGACCATTGATGCTGAAAAGTGCGTCTGGTGCGGTGCCTGTGAAAAGGCTTGCCCATTTGATGCCATTCTGAAAATAGAGAATGATGGTAAAATCACAGCCGAAATAAACAATTCAGTTTGCAAAGGTTGCGGCATGTGTGCACCCGTCTGCGAGCCGGATGCCATCAATTTGATTGCTTGTTCAAGTGCCGAAATCAGGAGTATGATCGATGCTTTAGTCTAAAAAAACATGGAAGTAGAAAAAGGTAAAACTGCAAAATACCTGCGCGAAAAGTTGGGTGGTGCCCCCGAGCAGGCTAAAGAAAATCTCAAAGCGTTCAACAAGATCAAAAAAGCAATGTTGGATGCTTTGGCAGAGGAGGATTTAACCGTAAAGCAATTGGCTGAAAAATTGAGTATGCCAACCGATGAAGTGGTCTATAATTTATTGTCGCTGGTGAAATACGGTTTTGTGAAAACCGGTGATATCGACGATATGGATGAGTACTATACGTATAAATTGAATAAGTAATGGCAAAGATAAATCCTGCATTTGGAAAAGAATTGCAAAAATACGGGGCTGTTGATTTTAACGCCTGTTACAACTGCGGCAACTGTACGGCTGTGTGTTCTTTAGCGACGGAGGACGATTCCTTTCCGCGCGAATTGGTACGACTAAGTACTCTCGGGCTGGAAGATGAAATCAAATCCTCCCTTAAGCCCTGGGAATGTTACTATTGCGGCGAATGCTCTACGTATTGTCCTCAGGAAGCCAATCCCGGGGAACTGATGATGTCGTTGCGCAGATATCTCACCGCAAAATACGATTGGACTGGCTTGTCGGGTAAGATGTACAAATCCCTGTCCATCAGCATAGCTGCCTTTATTCTTACGTTTATAGGCGTCCTTGCGTTTGTTTTCTCCGTAGGTTTTGACCTGGAAAAGATGTTGCATGTAGGACATCTTTTTGAAGTCATAGCCATCGGAACGGTTGGCTTGGTTATCCTTCTGCCAAACGTGATTCGCATGTGGTATTTTACCATCCTGAAACCAAAAACCAAGGTTCCATTTAAAAAATATTTAAAAAGTATAGGTGAATTATTCATTCACATGTTTACTCAGAAGAAATCGTTGGGTTGCGACGACAATCAACTTCGGTGGTTTGAACATTTTATTCTGGTACTCGGCTATTTATCATTGCTTTTTACCACAGTTTTTCTGGATTGGTTTTCGACGGAATATATAGTCGTAAATATCTTTGGATACGTGGTGAGTGCCATCGTTTTTATTGTCACGATCGATTTTGTAAACAGCCGGTTGAAGAAAAAGAAAGCCATGAATCAACACTCGCAACCTTCTGACTGGTTTTTCGTTATCTGGTTATTTTTGATGGGTTTTACCGCATTCTTTGTACGCCTGTTTATTGATCTGGACCTTCTGGAAATGAATAAATGGTTGTACATCGTTCACCTGACTGTTCTCGTCCAATGGGCATTGATTATTGTTCCGTTTGGTAAATGGACACACTTTTTATACCGCTCTTTCGCCATGTATTTTGTCAAATTAAAAGAACTGAAATGATTGATACTTTTGTTACAAAAGCAGCAGATTGGGATAGTCCCGATAAAGTTAAAATGACTCAGAAATTTGTGGCAGAATTACTCCTGCATATTCAACCACAGTCCTCCTGGAAGGCCTTGGAAATAGGTACAGGAACGGGTCTGGTCGGTTTACAAATAGAACCTTTAGTTGGCAAGATCGTTTTGGAAGACACTTCTGAATCGATGTTGGCTGTCTTAAAACAAAAACTGAAAGAAAACAGCAACATTGAAATAGTACACGGTGAAGTCTTTGATTACAAAGAACAAGACCTGGATTTTGTGTTCTCGTGTATGGCCTTTCATCACATACCAGATATTGAAAAAACGTTGCATCATTTGGCTTCGATTACTAAAAAAGGAGCTCTGGTAGCTATTGGAGACCTTCTTGAAGAAGACGGTTCCTTTCATAACTTTGAAATGATGCCACACAATGGATTTGACACCGTTCTTTTAGCTGAACAATTCAGAAAGGCAGGATTTGAAGTCAAATTGGTTAAAATATATCATGTCATTTCACGAACGGTTGAATCAATTACGACCAATTATGAGCAATTTATTTTGATTGCAGAACGAATGTAGCTTTATCACAACAAAAAAACTATTCTAATTCAATCCAATAGTGGTTGAACATCAAGCATAAAAAACACGATATTACTTTGCTCTTCTGTAATTTTACAACATAAACTTATAAACCAAAAAGTTATGTTGTACACAAAGTTAAAACACATCGAATCGGCTGACGACTATGCAAAAATAATCAGCGAAAACAAAAATGTAATGGTTGTATGTGGACGAATGGGGCCAATGTGTATCCCAGTTTATGGCATCGCCGAAGAACTTGAAGAGAAAAACAAGCACGTACAGTTTTTTGATATGGAATTCGACAATCCAGAGTCTCATGTCATCCGTAGTTTACCCGAAGTTCAGGGATTTATGGGTATTCCATTTACCCTCTATTATAAAAACGGGAAAGTGGTAAAAGCTACATCCAGCATTCAAACCAAAGCACAAGTAACAGCCATCTTAGATCAGGAATTTGCCGTAAATTCATAAATCATGGATGCAAAGAATCATTACGATGTACTTGCTGCACTTGCAACCGCTTACTACTTAAACGATAAGAACCGTATAACATTATAATAGAACTCAAAATGAAAGGAAATTTCAATTCAATCATTAATGAGAATCGACCTGTTGTTGTCGATTTTCACGCAGTATGGTGTGGACCGTGCAAAGCTCAGTCACCTGTATTGAAACAAGTAGCGGATGAACTTGGCGAACGTATCAGAGTCATCAAAATTGACGTTGATCAAAACAATGAACTGGCAAGTAAATACCAAATCCAAAGTGTTCCGACGTTAATGATTTTCAAAGATGGAGAAGTAAAATATAAGCAAGCAGGAGTACACACCAAATCTCAGCTTTTAAATACATTGATTAATATCCAGTAGTAGAAAAATTAACTGGGTAGTTATGAACATTTGTTCGATATTATTCTTAACTTTGGGGCGATTAAAAAAACCAAAATCTACAAATTCGTGCCACGCCCTAAACAAAATCGAGAAATAGCGACTCCTCCTATCATGCAAGGCTTTAAACCCTTTGGCATACCCAGAAGTGTGCCGGAATCTGTTACACTGCTTTATGATGAGTATGAAGCAATCCGTTTGCTCGACTATCTGGGTATGAATCAGGAACAAGCAGCTTTAGAAATGAAGGTTTCTCGTCCAACACTGACCCGGATTTATGAAAAAGCCAGAAAAACCATAGCTGAAGCTTTTGTGAAAGGTAAAATGATTATAATAGTAGGTGGGGAAGTCAGTTTTGATAAAAAATGGTTCCGTTGCAGACGTTGTTTTAAACTGGTGGCTGGTTTGGATAATCACATAAAATGTCGTAATTGTAATACTTTTGGTAACGACGAACTGATGCCAATCAATGAGAAATAAATTTAAAATTCAAGGGGTATCATACCCAACTTTAATACACAAATCAGTATGAAAATTGCAGTACCTGTTAAAATAGATCATCAAATTGACAGTCATTTCGGCCATTGCGCCTTCTATCAGATTTTTACAATCACTGATAATAAAGAGGTCCTTTTTGTAGAAACGACCGATTCTCCTGAAGGTTGCGGTTGTAAATCAAATATGGCTGAAGTGCTGGAGAAAAAAGGAGTAAAAATTATGCTGGCCGGAGGTATCGGTAACGGTGCAATCAATAAGCTTGTTGCACATGGTATTGAAGTAATCCGCAATTGTGAGGGCAATGCCACAGAACAAGTGCAACATTATCTGGCTGGTGAATTAACAGATGGTGGAAGTAGCTGTTCATCGCACGATGAAGGACATGAATGCAGTCATAACCACTGATAAAAATGGACGAATTAGATATTAAAGCTCGCACTGAACATGCGGTAGAGCATTTCAAAAATGGCTACAACTGCGCTCAGTCAGTAGCCATGGCATATGCAGATCTCTATTCTGTAGATGTTGAAACTCTAAAAATACTTTCTGCACCCTTTGGTGGAGGAATGGGTCGTTTGCGTGAAGTTTGCGGGGCTGTAACCGGAATGTTTTTAATATTGGGAATGGAGCATCCGGCAAGTGACCCTAATGAAAAGGCAATAAAAACAGCTAATTATTCAGCGGTTCAAGGTACAGCACTACAATTTAAGGAAAAGATGGGCAGTTACATCTGTGCTGATTTGTTGAAGATTGGAAGAAAACAACAGAATCCAATACCCGATGACAGAAACAGCGAATACTATGCTAAACGTCCTTGTGCGTATTGTGTGGCTGTCGCTGCTGAGATACTTGGAGAAGAATTGGTGAAATCAAGAGGGAACGATAATTAAGACGTTCCCTCTTTTATAGTATTCTTCAGTCTGTCTACTGCACTCCATCACCGAAACTGCAAACAAGAATAATCAAAATCCCTTCTCAGCACTTATCGCAGTAGCTAATTCTATCCAAGGATATTGGTGGGAGCGGAGTGGCTACGTTTTTTTCTAAATCTGTCATTTATTTTATTTTTCCATTTCTCGATAATGGTGTACATAACCGGAACTAAAACAAGTGTGAATATCAAAGAACTTGTCAGACCTCCAATAATTACCAATGCCATGCCACTTTTGGTTTCAGAACCTGCGGCTGTTGAAAGAGCCATAGGCAACATACCCAAAATCATGGCGAATGTGGTCATCAAAATTGGGCGCAAACGTTCACGACCGGCTGCTATGAGGGCTTCTCTTACCGACAGCCCTTTTTCTTTTTCCTGATTAGTAAAGTCTACAATAAGTATGCCATTTTTAGCCACTAAGCCCAAAAGCATAATAATACCTAAAATAGAAAACAGATTGATGGTTTTCAAAGTGAGTGCCAGCGCTAAAATTGCCCCAATGATAGCAACAGGTAGTGAAAATAAAACAACAAAAGGATATACTACACTTTCGTACAAAGCCACCATAACCAAGTACATCAATATAATTGCCAATCCAACAGCCAGAGTTAAGCTTGCGAATGCGGCATTTTGATTTTTTCCCATACCGGATTCCACAATTTCTACTCCAACCGGTAGTTTTACTGTTGAAAGTTTCTCCTTGATTTCAGAGCTTACGGTTCCCGATGCACGACCTACTACAACAGCATCTACTGTGATTGAGTTAAGCCTGTCCTTTCTTTCCAATACCGATTGGCTTGTTGTTTCCGTAATTTCGGCTACGGCTGCCAACGGAACGACCGCACCTCGGGAATTATATAAATTGAATTCCCTTACGTCTTGCACAGTCTTTGCATTGGCTTCATCTATTTGAAGGTTGATGTCATATTCTTCTCCATTTTCTTTGAACTTAGTATTGTTATTACCACTAAAAGAATATTGGATCGCATTTCCCGCATCATTTACTGTTACACCATATTTGGCCAACTTTTCACGGTTGAGAACAACAGACACCTGAGGTTTGGATTCCTTAGTGCTGTATTGTACATAATCAGTACCCGGCGTTTTTTCCATAACGCTTTTAATGATTGCTGCCACTTTCATTATGGAATCACGATTTGTTCCTTCAACAGCCATTTGAATGTCAAAATTTGCATTACCGGTCATACCAACCGTTTTAATAGTGGGTTTCACACCCGGCACTTGCATAATTTCTTCCCTAATCATTCGTCCAAATTCGATGGTACTCATTTCACGTTTGTTGGCATTTGTCAACATGATCGATATTTCAGCCAGATTGCTATTTGACGAGGAACTACCCATTGCGCCTGATTGAGTTCCCACATTTGAAAAAACATTTACCACTTCGGGATGTTTCATAATGATACCTTCTACCTGAGCTATTTTAGCATTTGTTTCTTTTAATGGAGTATTCCCTTTGAGGTCTATTTGTATATTTAATTCGCCGCGGTCGGACTGTGGCATAAATTCCGTTCCTACAAATCCCGCCGGAATTAATGCAATGCTGCCTAAAATAAGAGCTGATACAATGAGTATTACGGAACGCTTATGATTTAAAGCTAAGTTAAGTACTTTGGTGTAAAATTCACGAAAGTTGTCAATAAGTGATTCAAACCAGATATGCATCTTTCCCCACCAGTTGTTTTTACTAAGGTGTGTAAGTGTACCCCAGCGGGATACCAGCAAAGGTGTAAGTGTAAAGGCAACCAGCAGGCTCATCAATGTGGAGAATACCACCACAAAAGCATATTCTTTTACAATGTTTCCAATCATACCGCTTACCAAACCGAGAGGGAGGAATACCACTACGTCCACCATGGTAATAGCTAAAGCAGTAAAGCCTATTTCGTTACGACCTTCCAATGCAGCGGTACGTTTGTCTTTCCCCATCTCCAGATGACGGTAGATATTTTCCAATACCACAATACTATCGTCGACCAGGATCCCCACGACTAAGGATAGACTCATCAAACTCATCATGTTGAGGGAAAAACCAAATGCCCACATCAACATAAATGTTGGTATAATAGCTGAGGGCAATGCCACCAACACAAATGAAGAACTACGAACACTATGCAGAAAGAAAAGCATAACAAACGCAACAATGAGAATAGCAAGCATTAAATCGTCCACTACAGCGTTCACAGAAGCTTGAGTGTAAATGGATTGATCTGAAGCAATATGGTAGTTAAAATTATCAGCGGCATACGTTTTTTTCAGTTCTTCCATTCGTTCAGCTGCACTGTGGCAGACATCTACCGTATTTGCATCGGTTTGTTTTTTTAGTTGAATACCAATGGACGGTTCCCCATTTAGTCTGTTCAGGGTCGTCACTCGTTCTTTCCCATCTGTTACAGAAGCAATATCTTTCAGTAGTATCCGGCTTCCCTTCTGTCCCTCCCTGATTACTACATTACGCAATTGTTCTACTGTTTTTACTTTTGCATTCAAATCAAGTGAGTATCTGCTTGTTTTGTTTTCAACTTTTCCGCCGGGGAATGAAGCTCCACTTGCAGCAACAGCTGTGTTGACATCCAGTAAAGAAAGCGTATAAGCCTTCAATTTATTGTTGTCAATATCTACATTAATTTGTCTTTGTGTACCCCCGATAACAGTTACATCCGAAACGCCAGGTATGTTGGTCAGAACTGGTTTAATTTCCTTATCTACCAAATCATAGAGTTTTGTATCGCTTAAATTGGAACTGACACTCATTTTGAAAATTGGCATATCATCTGAACTCATTCGGCTTACCACAGGCTCATCTATATCATCCGGCAAAGTTGACAGTGCTTGTCTTACTTTTCGTTCCGCATCCAATTGTGCATCGCTGGGCTTAACACTACTAAGCAATTCTATTGTTATAGATGATGAACCTTCCTGCGATGAGGAACTGATAGCATCTATTCCTTCTACAGATGATAGAGCATCTTCCAGTGGTTTGGTAACGCTCGTGAGTACTTCTTCCGGCGAAGCACCACTATAGGTTGTACTGACCGTTATCGTATTCGTTGTAAATTTGGGTAATAAATTCAGACTTAGAGAGCTGTATCCTATAACACCAAATAGTATTAATGTTACGAAAATTACTGTTATCAGTAACGGCCGTTTTATTGCAAGTTCTGTAATACTCATTGTTCAATAATTATTTTATTAACAGTCATGTTGCCTATGTATTATAGTGTTTTAATAATTTCAACTTTGGAACCATTTGATAAATTAATTTGTCCGCTTGTCACTATCAGTTCACCGGAAGATAACCCTTTTTTAACTTCTATGTAATCTCCCGATTCAAGTCCCACGATTAATTTTCTTTCTTCAACTACTCCATTTTTATACACATACACCAACGGATTTTTCACGCCTTCAGCCAATGCGTTTTTTTGTATCATTAGCAGTTTTTGTTGAGCAGATGTACCTGAAAATTCCACATTGATGTATATACCGGATTTTAGTTGTACTGAGCTGTTGTTTGTAATGTCTATGTGAACCATGTAATTGTGGTTTTCATCTCCCTTGGGGCTAACAAAATTGACAATGCCTGAGAACGTTTTTTCAGGATAAGTATCAGAAGTTATAATCGTCTTTTGTCCTTTTTTGATGTCAGATATTTTATTTTCAGGCACGCTTACCTCAGCTTTCAGAGATTGGATATTGGTAATGGTTGCAATCGTAGTTCCCGTATTTACATATTCACCTGCAATTTTTTGCTTGTCTACAACTATACCGTTTGTCGGTGCAATAATATTGGCGTACCTGATTTGCGTGCGCAGTTGTGCTGCCTCTATCTTTTTTGAATCAAGGTCATATTTTGCATCCGAAACTGCATTTGCGTTAGTTGCATTTCCGGCAACAAGTACTTTTTTTCTTTCGTAGTCAGTGCTAAGCTTGTTAATCGAAAGTTCTGCAGCTTCCAGTTTTTGTTGTATTTCTGTGACATCAATATGGCCGACCGCCTGCCCTTTTCTGACCATTGTTCCTAACTCGATGTTGAGAGTGGCAATTGTCCCTGATGTTTCTGCTGTAATATTGGCATTCTCGTTAGCAATAATGTTAGCTGGCAGTGAAAAGGAACCATCAACGGTTTTATACGAAACAGTATCAACTATTACTTTTACTGCTATATTACTTCTGTCAACCGGCTTTTTTGCATCATTCAGTTTTCCTTTATTTATAAACAACCCAATAATGATGGCAATGGGTATCAATGCGATGACTACGATGGTCAAGATTCTTTTATGTTTCATTTTTCCTTATTTTAATTCATTTACAAATTGCGTGATAGTTCCTGTATTTTTGTGATAGCTTAACTGTGCTGTCAGATAGTCCAGTAAAGAAGTTGTATAATTGGTTCTTGCTTCCTTGTAAGAATAGTCAGCATCTAACAGCGAAGAAAGAGTCGTTGTTCCTTCCCGATATTCAACCGTAGAGGCTTCCATCATTTCTTTTGCAAGTTGTAAGTTTTCTTTGGCTTTTTTCAGGTTGGTATATGAACTGACCATATTCGTTGACGCGTTTTCAATATTTAGTTTATAGGTCTGAATGTTTAGTTTTTGGGTAAACTCCTGAGAAGCAAGACTTAATCTGCTTTGAGCTAACTGGCTTTGTTTTTTGAATCCGCTGAAAAGTGGAATAGTGGCTTTTAACCCAATCACAGAGTAGTCATACCAGTTGCCAAGTGTTGGAAAAAAATCCGAACCATAGGCATTGCCGCCATATTTACCATATAAAGACAAAGTGGGGAGGTAAGCTCCTTTTTTCTGCCTAAGATCCAACCTTTTTAAATCCAGATTTTTTTGATCTATCTGAAAATCAGGCAGTCGATTGACCTCAACGTTATTTAAACCAATCGTTAACGATGCCTCCTTTACATCGATGTCTGTAACGCTGTCCTCAATACCGATAGCTGCTTCAATGTCCATACCAACGCTGTTTTTAAGCTTGTTCAGCGCTAGTTTATAAGAACTGTTGTTGGATTCAATTTCAAATTGTACATTGCTGTAGTTCACTCTGGCTCTGTCGTACTCGCTTTTTTTCTCCTCACCTTGAGTATAACGCAATTTAAGAATGCTTACTGTTGTTTCATACTGCTTTTCACTCTCCCGCAAAAGTTTTCCTTTTTCAGCATAGGTAAGTACCTCGTAATAGACTGAAGCCGTATTATAAACTAGTGTTTCATTCTCTTTCAATAAATTCAGATCGGCAATCTCTTTAGTCTTCTTTGATGTTTTTATGTCTAACGATGCACTTCTGTCAAATAGTTTTTGATCCAATTGTACATAAGCCGAATTGCTGAATTTGCTTCCCATTTGTAGCTTTGTTTCTTTCTCTGAAAGTGCTCCGGCAGGTATCACTGAAGTTGCCAGTTTGAGATTATAATCCAGTCCGACATTTCCGGAAACTGATGGTAATAGCGCCGACTTGGTCTCGCGGATTTTTTCTTCTGCTGATTTTACAGAATACTCATAAATAGTACTGTTGGGGTGATGCAACAATGTGTAGTTGATGCATTCTTTTAATGATAAAGTCTGGTTTTGTGCTTTTATCGGGCCTGCCAAAAAAAATGGTAGCATAAGCATCAAAAAGATCTTCAGTGTTCTATATTTTATAGTCATAATTAAAAATGTTAATTTAAATGTTATTTAATTCCGATTAATATAGAATATAGTTACCCCGCGCCAATGGAAGGATAACGAAAAACAAATTAACAGGAGTAAAGGGATAATATTAATATGTTGGTTGTATATGCTGATGCCTATAGCAGCACCCCAATAACAGCATATAAGAAAAAAACCGACGGACATGGTGACAGGGAAAATATAAATCAGCGCGCAACACAGTTCGACTATTCCAATCCAGATTATTCTGTTCTGAAAATTTAAATGGGCATGTTCAACCCAAACATCCGGGAAGAATAGTTTGAAAGCAGCATCAACGATCATCAAAATAGTTGGTAGCCAGAAAAAATGTGGTTGAATTTTTTTTATCAGGTTCATATTGCATTTTCGAAATTCAATGCAAAAGAACCTTATCAGAGGAAGTTATGAAAAGGAATTATCCGTGAATTGTTCAAAAAAGGGGCTGAGTTGCCAAATGCATCAATTTTGTGCCAGCCATTCGATAAACCGGGTGACTTTGAGTCGGCTTATAAGTATCTGATCAGGATAATTAAAAGTGAGATTGACCTGTATTTTACGATTGAAATGACGAGAAGCATCTTTAACGGCCTTTCGGTTGATAAGGTATTGGCGGTTTGCTCTGAAAAAGGCATCTCCGCAAACAGATTCAAGTTCTTCTAATGTCTGAGAAACAAGGCATTTTTTTAAATCAAATGTCAATGCAAACACATAATCGTCTTCATGCACAAAAAGAGCAATTTCAACTGTTCTGATCGGTATGATTTTATCTCCCAGACTAATAACAATAGAAGTGGAAGCTTGTCGTACAGCTGATGACGGTGCACCGATAGTTCGTAATAAATTGTCGAGACTGATGTTGAAAGATGAAAAATTTGATTTTAACGTTTGGTATTTTTCCAAAGCCTTTGCGACCGAGTTGTTGTCAAAGGGTTTTAGTATATAATCGATTGAGTTCGTATTGAAAGCTTCCAACGCATATTTATCATAAGCTGTACAAAAAATAACGGGTACTGACAGTCGTATTTTATCGAATATTTCAAAACTAAGCCCATCGCTGAGTTGTATATCCGAAAAAATTAAATCAAAGTCTGAATTGTTTTGCAGATAGGATATAGCTTGTTCTACAGATGTAAGAATCGTAACAACTTCTATTTGATCGTCAATAGTTTCAAGTGTCGTTGCCAGTTCTTTTGCCGTACGTTTCTCGTCTTCGATAATGATCACTTTCATCATGGCGTTGTCCGAATAAGTTTAAGTGTAACGGTATATTCTGTTTGGGTGTCTTTGATATCTATGTCTTTACCAACGATCAACTGATACCTTTTGTTGAGATTAGTAAGACCGACACCCTTTCTTTCTCCATCCAAAAACACAGGTTTGGGCATTTTATTGTTGGAAACGGTCAACAAATCCTCATTTAATTCAATACGGACCTTTAGTGGTTTTTCGTCACTAAATGAATTATGCTTAAATGCATTTTCTACCAAGGATTGGAGCGCATACACAGGGATTTGGTACTGACTTATCTGTTCCTGAGGTACAGTAAGCGAACAATAAAAGGAATCTTCGAATCGCAATTTCTGAAGTTCAATGTAGTCCCGGGTAAATTTCAATTCTTCCAAAAGCGGGATAAGAACGTGTTCGTGAGCCGATATCGTATATCTCAGAAAATCTGAAAGCTTGATGACATATCTTTTTGCCAGATCAGAATCGGTACTTATAATAGAACTAAGGGTACTTAGTGCGTTAAATAAAAAATGAGGTTGCATTTGTCCTACAAGTGCCTGTTGTTCTGCTTCTAAATTCTTTATTTTCAATTCAGCCAATTCTTTATCTACTTGTTCTTTTTTTGATCTGACAATAATTGCATTCGACATGATCAATATAATAGTATTTAGAGTAAAAATATTGATAATAGGAAATATAATCGATGGTTTATTTTTACTATCATCCAATTCTGGAAAAAGATATGAGACAACCCAAAACAATGCAAACAAAAGTAAGGTGAAAATGTAACTCAGAGCGTACCACTCCGTGTTGTTTTTACGACCGCTTTTTACCCATATATTTATCACATAAATATTCACTCCCCACATAGCCATAGTTAGAATTGTAAAAGTTGTAAGTGCAGACCAAAAATTTAGTGGATATCCGTATGCTTGCAGAAAAAAAATCGGTGACAACTCAAAAGCTGCCATAATAGGTGAAGATAAAAAGGCGGTCTTATATAATTTTTTCTTATACATAGTTGAAATAGGACAATCGTTCGTTCAAAGTATAGTTATTTTACTGATATGAAGCAATATAATTCTTTAATCCTTTCCCGTTTCCCAAATGAGACTCAATAAAAAATAGGAGTTGGAAATCTAAAAAGAAGCAATCTAATGGTTAAATCCCAAAATTAAATCCACCCTTAACGCGTTCTATTAACTCCGGAATAATGTCCTCATATTCACCAACTATCCCAAAATCCGCGTTGTTAAAAATCGGGGCTTTTGGATTGTGATCAATAGCAATAATTTTTTCAGATTCCTTCATTCCTGAAAGATGTTGTATGGCACCGGAAATACCAACAGCAACATACACTTTAGGTCGTACCGTCTTCCCGGTTTGTCCAACCTGATGTGCATATTCAGCAACACCTTCGTCTACGACTACACGGCTACAAGCCCATTCAGCCTTGACACCGTTGGCTTTTAAAGCTTCTGCCAATTGTTGGATCAATCCCAGTTTGTCACTGGTAGCACCTCTGCCGCCTGAAACAATAACATCTGCCTCAAAAAGGTTTTGCAAACCACCTTCGCCACGCACCGTTTCTAAAATTTCAACACGGAAATCTGACTCTTCGAGTGTTGGCTCAAAAGTTGAAAGCATTCCTTGGGGTTCATCCACTATTTTTGGTACTTCAAAAGTCCCTGGACGTGCTGTTGAAATTTGAGGATAAACAAAACCTAAAATAGTGGCCAGTTTGCTTTCACCGTAAGTTGGCCGGCGGGAGTGAAGTATAGGTTTGATGATTATTTTTTCTTTCCGATTGACATATTCACCTATTTCCAACCCTGTACAGTCAGCAGTAACACCACTTCCAGTTTTCACAGCAATTCGGGGTGCGAGTTCACGACCCGATGTCGTTGCAGCAAAAAGTGCAATTTCAGGTTTTCTTTCTTTTATTATTTGAGCAAAAATGGAAGAGAAAGGCAATGCTAAGTATTCTTCAAGCTTGTCGTTTTCTACCAATATCACTTCATCCGATCCATGTTCCAACAATGTTTTAGCCATTGGTTCTACATTTTTTCCTATCAGGACCGTCAATATTTTTGTGTCATTTCCCAATTGATTGGCTAAATTGCGGGCAGGGGTAAGCAGTTCAAGCGATGGACGTGAAACCTTTCCATTGGTCACTTCAGCCCAGGTAAGAATGCCCTTTGCGCCGTTTCTTTGATCAACGATTGGAAAATCAGGGATTTCAGACTCCTTTTTTGCTACTATATCTTTCTTTTCCAACACATTTGATCCTTTATTAAAATTTGAGATCAAATTATCGACCAGCGCAGCTTCAGTATGTCCGGTCGACATAATAATCGGAGCTCTTTCACTCATCATATTCACCACATTGGCCACAATAGTTGGAGATCCACTAATTCCAATATTCTCAGTACCCAGTCCGATGTCATCAATACCAAAAACGGTTATGGGTGCAATTCTTGCTTTTATCGCTCCGCTTAAAGACGGTTTACGTGGATGAACACCTGTAGGTGTCAATGAAATAACACAAGGCATCGGCAATTTCATCATCTGATAACCACCTTCAATAATTCGTCTGGCAATTACATTTCCTTCACCATCCGCTTTCACTCTTTCTACAAATGTTGCTTGTGGAATATCCAGATTTGCAGCGACTTGCGACGGTACATGTGCCGTATCACCATCACTGGTTTGCCGTCCAGCAAAGACGATGAATGGTTCTTTTGAATCTTTAGTGAATCCCAAATGCTTCAGCATAGTAGCAATTGCCAATCCGGTCGCAAAGGTATCACTACCACCTAATTTTCGGTCGGACAAAAGATATGCGTCATCGTAACCCATTGATATGGCCTTTCGCAAAGCTGCTTCGAAGGAGGGCGGTCCCATGGAGCAAACAATTAATTTTGCATCGGGATAGTTTTTTTTGAGTTGCAATCCGGCTTCAAGACCAAACTGACAATCATTATTGATCATCGATTTCGCTTTGGTCCGATCCATCAAACCATCATCACCCATTCTCATTTCGGTCGCGAGCGGTACCTGTTTAATTAAACATATAATTGTAAGAGCCATTCTTGTTTGTTTTTAATTACATATTTTGATACTCAGGGCCATTGCCACCGTTTGGAACCGACCAGGTAATGCCATCACCGGGCGTTTTAATAGCGCAGGTTTTGCAATGCAAACAGTTTTCAGCATGGATTCTAAGCTCCTGATGCCCACTTTTATCCGTATGAAGTTCGTAGACCTCGGATGAGCAGAAAAACTGACAGGGAGCGCCATATTGCTTAATATTGATTGTGTCAAACGATTCCGGGTTATTGATTTTCACATGAGGCACCTGTTCTTCGTCGTGATTTACGCCTGAATAGTAAACATCCGTCACTTTATCAAAAGTCAGAATCTTATCAAAGTCAAATTTTCCTTTAAATCGTTCTCTAAAAGGTTTTCCTTTAAAAAGACTAAGTGTTTGAGTGGTATCTTTATCGGGGTGCGATTTCAGTTTTCCAAAAAATCCTGCTCCACCTGAAATTAATTGAGTGCCAAAATGAATTCCACCCAGAATCATTCCTTTCGCGAAACCTTGTCTGAAATTTCGAACTGGATACATTTCCTGGTAAATCAGGCTGTCTTTTATCAATGATTCATAGAGACTGAGTGTCTTTTCTGAAAAATCATTTTTACTCAACGCTTCAACAGCGGTTTTAGCCGCAAGCATACCCGAAGTGATGGCCAGATGAACTCCTTTCAAAGCAGGCATAGTAAGCAGTCCAGCGCTATCGCCAACGATTAGAGCGTTATCGGTATAGAGTTTTGGAATGGAATAAAAGCCACCTTCCGGCAATGTTTTAGCTCCATATTCCAGAATTTTACCACCTTTTAGAAATTTAGATACATAAGGAGTTGTTTTCCATACCTGAAAAGCATCGTGCACATCGAAAGTGGGGTCCTGATAGTCCAGACCAACCACCAAACCGACGGCCACTTTGTTGTCCTTCAATCCATAAATAAAACCACCGCCGAATTCTTTCAGATTCAATGGATAGCCCATGGTATGATAAATTTCTCCTGGTTTAATAGTGCCTTCCGGAACGCTCCACAACTCTTTACAACCCAATGAATATACCTGTGGGTTTTTATCTTTGTCAAGCTCAAATTTTTCGATGAGTTGCTTGGTTAAACTGCCTCTAGTACCTTCGGCAAAGATGGTTAGCTTTGCTTCAATGCGTGTTCCAGGCTGAAAATTTTCCAACTGATTTCCATGATGGTCAACACCGGTATCAATTGTTTTTGCACCGATTACTTTTCCATCCTGATACAAGATTTCATCAACCGAAAAACCGGGATAAATTTCAACACCTTTTTCTTCGGCCTTCATGCCTAAATAACGACAAATTTGTGACAAGGAAGCTACATAATTCCTGGTGTTATTCATATAAGGCATATGAACCGGCAAAGTCAGGAAACCTTTTTCACTTAGTAAAACCGTTTTATCTTTAGTTACCTGAGCATTGAATGGAATTTCATTAAAGTCAACATCCGGCAATAAACGCTTAAAAACATCGGCTTTTATCACTGCACCTGATATAATATGGCTGCCAATGGAGCTGCCTTTTTCTAAAACGAGTATTCGTTTATTTAATCCTCGTTTTTTTAAAGTATCTGCCAAATGAATGGCCGTGGATAATCCGGAGGGGCCACCACCAATAATTAATATATCTGTAGAAATGGTATCAATACTCTTCATCATTAGTTGATTTTAGAATAATAGTCATTAACGAAATATTCGATTATTTCAGATTACAATAGTAAACAAATCTCGCAGTTGATGCAAGTTAAAAGCCCATAAAACGAAGATTTTCAATACCGTATTATTTATCTGACAAGTATAGAGATGTAACATTTATTTCTTCAATAAAATTTCATTAATTGCTTTTACAAATGACTCTTTAGATATAGCACCCATCGATGAATGTGGAGTACCAACCATGGGACAAAAAAAGATAGTTGGAATACTCTGAATACCAAATGCAGCAGCTAATTCCTGTTCTTTATCCGTATCAATTTCATAAATATAGATTTTCCCTTTGTATTCCCTGGCCAATTCTTCCAAAATAGGAGCAACTTGCTTGCAAGGACCACACCAGGTTGCATAAAAATCGATGATACAAGGTTTGTCGCCCAAATACTTCCATTCTTTCGGATTGGCTTTATAATTGGCAACTTTGGCTATAAATTCAGCCTTGGTTAATTGGATGGTTCCAACTGTTTTTTCCTGCTTTGCTTCTTTTTTAGTATTCTTACTGTTTCCTGCACAAGCTGTAAAAACGGTGGCAAGCATGATGCTTGCAAAAAGTAGTTTTCTCATTTATATCATTTTTTAGTTCATTTCTTTGGATATCGTAATAGCTGCAATTGTCCCATCGGACACAGCTGTGGTAATCTGGCGGTATTTTTTGCTGACAATATCACCAATGGCATAAACGTCAGGCAAATTAGTTTTTCTATCTTCATCAGTTACGATGTAACCCCATTTATCCAATTCTGGTAGTGTTTCACCCAACAGGGCCAAATTGGATTTAAAACCAACAAAAACGAAAACACCATCCGATTCAAGCTCTTTCAATTCTTTCGTTTTTAAGTCTTCAACGATTGTGATCATTTTGTCACCCCGTTTTTCAAATTTACGTGGTTCGTGTTCGTACATCACGCTGATTTTATCGTTTGCTTGTAGCTGTTCAATAGCAGTTTGATTGGCTGTCAACTTGTCAAACTGGTGAATCATAGTGATCTTACTGGCAAATTTGGTGATAAACAAAGCTTCCTCAACAGCAGAATTTCCGCCACCAATGACCGTGACTTCCTTATCCACAAAATATTTTGCATCACAGGTGGCACAATATGAAATGCCTTTACCTTTGTATTCGCTTTCACCGGGAGCATTCATTGTGTTGGGTGTCGTACCTGTTGCAATAATGATAGTCTTAGCGCGGATGGTTTCCAATTGGTCAATTACGATTTCTTTTTTAACCAGATCCACCGAAGTAATATCTACCGCCACTTTCAAATCAATACCGCTTCCTTTGGCTTGTTCGCTCATATAATGTGCCAACATAAACCCCGGTTGAGGTTTATCAAAGCCAGGATAGTTTGAAACCTGATGAGTGATGCCCATATAACCGCCAGGCAAAGCAGGGTCTATCAATACTGTTTTAATTTTAGCTTGCCCAAGATATATTCCTGCAGTTAATCCGGCAGGACCGCCACCCAGAATAGCTACATCGTACTCAGAAACGATGGATTTTTGTTTGGCCTTGATTTCCGAAACTTCTTCAGGAGTGAGCATCTGATCCAAACATTCCATGATTTCTGATTTTTTGATGCCACCACTGATGGTATCCAGTATTTGTTTTCCGTTTTCAAAAAACAAGAGGGTTGGAGAGGAACTGACGCCCAATTGAGCAGCCAGTTCACGATTTTCCTGACGGAAGATTTTTAAGAATTTTATTTTATGACCGTACAATTCAGCCACGGTCTCAAATTTTGGTGCCAAGGCTTCACAAGGCGCACATTCTGTTGAATAAAAATCGATAACGACCTTTGGGGCATTTAAAACCTCTTTTTCGAAGTCTGCTGAATGAATATCTTTCATAATCGTTGTTGAATTAAATCGTGTATACATTTATTATAAAGGGTTTTTGTTCCCCTAATTCAGTCTTTTAAATAATAGGCAGCCCCCAACGATAACAATTCTTTTACCGGGCGACAATCGGGTGAGTTAATGTGTCCATTTTTATTTTTGGCAACCGAAGCGCAACCACCACCACAAGCCAAAGCAACAGAACAACTCTTACATTCTTCGATGGTTGTTATATCGCGGTTTTGCCATTCTTCAATGTCAGCTGTTTTTTTAGTGACTTCCGGATAAAAGGTACCCAATTCTTCGCCTTCTTTCCCAACAGTTGCTGTACAGGAATAAATAGTTCCCGTAAAGTCAAATGCCCATTCTGTCTTACAAGCAGGACACGAATCAAATAGAGCCATAGGCAATTCTTCGTGCTCCGATATATATTTAGCTATGGAAAAAGCCGGTTTGTAAAATTCTGCGTTGTAGGGATGCTCCTGAAGTAAGTCGTACAAGTGCTGATACAGCGTTGCCCTGTCGAAAAGCTTTTCAGGAGTGCTGTTGCAGAAATGAAGTTCGTAATTTCGACCAATCTGGGTTTTAAACAGGGGTGAACTCGTCCAGCCCCGATCGATGGCGAAACGTGAAAGTCCTGCCAGATTCCCGATATTCTCTTTGTCAACCACCATGCGTAAATTGATGTTGATTCCTGCTTTCAGACAAGCATCTACACCTTCTACAATCCGGTCAAAGGTAGGTTGTTTGCCCTTGAGGTATCTACGACCGTCGTGAACCTCTTGTGTGCCATCTATGGTAACCTGAACTTCCCGAATGTTGGCTGTATTCAGCAATTCCACATAAGAAGTCAAGGTATAACCATTGGTAACAAAAGCAACATCCAGATTGGCTTCGTTGGATTTCTTCAACAAATAAGCAATCATTTGGCGTTGATTATCGCCGGGTAAAAGAGGTTCCCCGCCAAAAACGGTTATATATTTTCGTTTGCCTGCAAATTCCGTGTCTATATAACTGAAAAAAGCGTCAATCACTTCCGTGCTCACTACTTTCTGTACCGGATTGTATCCTTCCTGATAACAGTAGGAGCAAGCAAAATTGCAGGAATAATTGGGCACAAAGAAAAGTTGAATTTCATCTTCTTCACGTTTTTCAGCAAAATCAAGATAAGCCACTTTGAAAGCTCGCTTTTCCTCAGCCTCTTCAACCAAATAACCGCGTTGTTTAAATTCTCCGTCTGAATCTTGAAGTTCATTCAGCAATTTCACTTCATTTTCGGAAATGATATCTGCCGACTTATACAACGGATTGGCAATGAAGAAATCTTCAGAATCCTTGATTGGAACGATGATGTTGTGATTGGATAAGTTCATATGCTATAGATGGTTCTAAGTATTGTTTATTTTTAAGATGTTTCAATAGAGTTTAAAGGTCAAGGCGCTGATTGTGAGACATACCGGAGCGTACTTTTCGTACGTGAGGATTGGCGAATAAGCAGCAACGCAGAGATTTGAGCTCTATTAAAACATCTTCATAGTTAGTCGTGACAACCGGC
>Ga0209123_1000636_pt1 | contig 42254 bp, 36 predicted proteins | sample BarGraIncu00431A_FD_184500 | JGI IMG/M metagenome (GOLD analysis project Ga0209123, IMG submission 184500) | Arctic peat soil microbial communities from Barrow, Alaska, USA - Barrow Graham LP Incubations 004-31A (SPAdes) (version 2) | ecosystem: Environmental > Terrestrial > Soil > Wetlands >...
GTCTTCTTCACTCTCCTCCACTGCCGCAAAGTAGCCAATGCCCGCGTTGTTCACGAGGACGTCGATGCGGCCGAATTTTTCTTCGGCCGTCTTGATCGCTCGATCGACCTGGTCCTGGTCCGTCACGTCCAGCTTGAGTACCAGGGCGCTTCTCACCTCAGCCAGGTCCTTTACGTCGTCAGGATTGCGTGCGGTCACGACTGTGGTGTAGCCGTGTTCAAGTAAATGCATTGCCAACTCGCGTCCGAAGCCTGTCGAGCAGCCTGTAATGAACCAAACGGGTTTTTCGGTGTTGTTTGATTTGCTCTCTTCCTTTGGCATTAGCATGTCTCCCGATAATGTTGTCGTGGTTATGGTGTTTCGCCAAGACGTCTATTGACGCGACTGAACCTGTTTTTGGACGAATCACTTTGTAACTGTTAGCGATCCTGGCCAGTGAAACAAAACTGGCACCGATTGCGTTGCGTTAACCATCTCGTAATTGCGTGGCAAGAAGGGGCCGGCCCCTATGTAGAAACCAGTTGTCCAGAACCAGTCGGCGGGTGAGCCAGCCACTAGAGAGCAGCATCTTCGCCCCCATCCGCTTGATGCCAGCCGGAAGGGTCACACCTTCAAATCCTGCGGAAGTGTCACCAAAACGCGCTGCAACCGCAGTCGAGTAAGGATCAAGATTTTCTAGACGGTAGTCTCCCGATGCGCAAAGGACCGTTTGAGCGGCCAGGAACGCAGATTCAACGGCGGGAAGGATCCCCTCGCCGCTCTCTGGAAATGACATGCCAGCAGCGTCACCAATAAGCAGCGCCCAGTCTCCCACGATCCTGCGCCCGCCCTGTTTTCGATAGGGTAGGTAGGAGTGCCCCTTGAAATGCTCAGCAGGATCTCCGACCAAAATGCCGAGGCGTTTGTATTGGGCGCAGAAATCTGCCGTGCGCCTGCGCAGATCCGTGCTGTCCAAACTTCCCATGCCGATATTGAGAAAGGCACCTTTGCGTAGTAGCCAACCGTATCCTTTGGAGTCGGAGGTAAAAGAAAGAGACGTGTGCCCGGCAGGCAGGGAACAGATAGCCTTTTTGCTTTTCATCCATCTCGAATTCCGCCACCATCGCTACAATAGCCGATTCCTTTCCTGGCTTCGCGCCCAGGGCACGTGCGACAGGGCAGTTATGTCCGCTCCGATCAGGAGCCTTGCCCGGATATTCCCGTTCACTAGCCAGCCATCGGCAGTCTGTTCCAGACTGGTGACTGCCTCGCCTAGCGCCACCCGGGTCGCGCTTCTCAATAGAAGGAAGTGGTCGAATTCACTTCGTCGTATGCTGTAGCTAACCGTCGTGCCGTAATCTGTTACCATCTCATTGCCGTACATGGCGCCGGTCCTGAATTCGCGGATTTCTTGGAGCAGTCGTCCCTGCCGGTACTGCTGCGGATCAATCCCCAACGTTTCCAGGACCGCCGGAGTGATCCAACCCGCGCAGGGCTTGTCTCGGGGGAACTCATCCCTATCCAGGAGCAAAACAGAAAGACCTGCCTTGGTAAGGAGCCGTGCGCAGGTCGAGCCTGCGGGGCCGGCACCGACTATCAGGACCTCACAGCTTTCCATTGTCTTTTCCTGGATCTATCAGGTGGTTGCGGGTCCAGGGGATCTGATTGTTGCCTCGTCGCGAGAATAGTACCTGGTAGAGCTGTAGCGAGCCGGTGCTGAAATTGGCTATTGAGCTGGAGAGGTAGAGCCGCCAAGCCCTGACAAAATTTTCATCGAACATCTGCGCCACTTCCGCGGTGTTTGCTTCGAAACGTGCCAGCCAATGTTCCAAGGTTCTTGCGTAGTGCGGGCGGAGGTTCTCAAGGTCGAGGACGCTGAACCCGCTCGGCTCGAAAATCTCCATCATTTCTCTCACCGTCGGCAAGTAGCTCCCCGGGAAGATGCGTTTCTCAGCCCATGCGCTCATCGGTTCGGCCACGTCCTGCCCGATGCTGTGAATGAGGCCGAGTCCCGATTTGGAGAGAGTGCGGTTAATAACCTCACCAAGTGTACGGTAATTGTTCGTGCCCACGTGTTCCAGCATGCCGACCGAAACAAATACGTCGCACTCCCCGGAGATGTTGCGGTAATCGTCCTCAAGGTACTCGACCCCTACGATCCCCTCGCTTTTAGCTCGCTGCCGCGCATAAGCGACCTGCTCCCCAGAGATGTTGAAGGCCCTGACCCGGGCGCCGTAGCGTTTCGCCATGTACCTGGCAAGTCCCCCCCAACCGCAGCCTGCCTCCACGACCCTTTCTCCTCCCTTGAGCTGTAGCTTGCGACAAATGAGGTCCATCTTGGCGTCCTGGGCGGCCTCGAGGGAAATTCCGGGCTCCGTGAAATAGGCACAGGTATAAAGCATTTCCTCATCCAGCCAGAGCCGGTAAAAATCGTTTCCGATGTCATAGTGGTGATGGATGTTCTTGCGCGATCCGGTTAGGGAATTCAACTCTCGCCGATACCAATTTGAGACTCGCTTGTAGCGGCTCCGCACCACTCCAGGCCGTTCCAAGGCGCGATATACCGTTTCCAGGAATGGCACCAGTCCCCCCTCGATCTCTATGTTCCCGGCGCTGTAATCGTCGCCGAAGTACAAAAGAGGATTAACGATCAGCCTTAAGAGCGAGGCTCTGTTACGGATAACCATCCGATACGGTGTGTCGCTCTCGGAAACTATATTTTCTCCGTCCCAGAGTGCTGCTCCGATCTTAGGCGAGCCAATTCCCAGGAGCAATGTCCGTAGTAGCCATCTGTCAATATCCAGGACCTTGCTGGCAGTTTTAGCATCATCAGAGAATACAGTGGTGGGGCAGACTTCATATAGTATTGAGGACTTCATTAAAACCTCCACGACGCCCCCGGATTTTGCTAAGGGCGGGGAGCCGCTAGTATAGTGATCATTCTCATTGATAAATGCAAAAGCAACTGACGTGCCACTGCGGGTTTTATAGGTCAATACACTGAAATATTAGGGTAAATTGCAAAATGGAGATACGGAATTCGAGTGGGGATGGTTAACCTAACCCGTTCTGTATGACGTATCCGCCATATGTGACAGATTTAGTTCAAACAGCAAAGGGCGAATAATAGCCACCATCGAAAAAAACATGAAGGGGCCTTGACGGTGCAAAACACCAGGGTGGGAGGAACTCAGAATTGACATCTAGGATAGCTCCGGAAGCAGCTCTGGCCCGGTCTACAAAGTAACGGCCTGAAAACAAGTCCAATTATCCGGAAGGGACCTGTTTTGCGTCTTATGTTGGCTGGCAGATAAATAAGAACTCAGGTGTTCCAAAAAGAGTTCTTTTTGGAACACCGATAATTGAAATGGGAAAGCCGCATTTGCCGGGGCTTTAGGAGAGGCATTTTTAGAGGGGTTTTTGGAACACCAGTTTTATTGATCTTGCGTAGTTTTTTGCACATATTCAGCTGTGCAAATAGTCTACTTTTTTCACTACCCTGAATTCCTCTTTCCCCCTGTTTAATCTCTAGTTGCCGGACTAACGCCAGTGAACCGATAAAGTTCCCACAAGTTGTGCCTCTGTAGCAACTCGCCGGGGCAGCCTACCGCATCCCCGCGCCGGGAGGGAGCCCAATCCCAACCCATAGAATTAAAATGGGATTAACGGGTAAAGGCCGGCGCTGTCGTCTTGTTTGCTGTTAGCCGCGACGAATCTGGCCTTGAGGCAATGACGGTTTGACCTAGTGTGGTCTGCGGGGCTGAATCTCTTTTGCCTTCGCCGACATCAAGAGGCGTTCATGACGGTATTCGCCGAGTCCTGTCGGCTACGGTCGAGTTGCCGGCCCGCCATATGTGGCAGTTATGTATGAAATGACGGATTTATGCCCGTGGCTTTACCATCACTCCGCGTCTTTTTTTCACACATCACGACATATAATTAGATACTTACACTAATAAAATCAGCACACCTGCTCTGGCGCGCTAGTTGCTAATTATCTCGGTATGGAGTTTCGTCACCGAGTCAAGACCACCAAACCTCTTTGCGATTAGATTTTGCTTTTGTATGATTGATGTAGGCAGAAAAAATAGTCGGTAGCGGTGGATAGAAATAGGGAGGTATACCATGCTGGAGCGCATTCAGGGATTGCCGGATAATGTCCTCGGATTTGAAGCAAAGGGAGAGGTGACCGGGGCCGACTACGAGTCAGTGCTTATTCCTGCCGTGGTGAAGATGCTTACACGGCAAAAGAGCATTCGTTTGCTTTATCATATTGGTGGAGAATTTACGGGGTTCGATGCAAAAGCCATGTGGGAAGATGCCAAGGTTGGGTTGCAGCACCTAACCGCCTGGGAGCGTATTGCCGTAGTTACCGATGTGGGATGGCTCCGCACGTCTGTGAACGCTTTCGGGTTTGTTATGCCTGGACATGTGAAGGTCTTCAGCAACAGCGATCTTGAAGCGGCTCGCAAATGGCTATGTGAATAGCCGCAGACGGCCAACAGCCATTGAGGTCTGGTTGTCACAGGGAAATTTCGGAATCCCAGGAGAGAACAATCTACTCTCCTTCCAGTCAAATTGAGCGAAAAAAGGATTTTTTATGATGAACCATACGGACGGATGGATGGGTGGGGCGATGGGTGGCTGGATGGGCGGAGGGATGTGGCTCTGGACAATTATTGGCGTGCTGGTGGCGGTTCTGTTGGTCGTAGTGATTATTAAGGTGTCCAAGAAATAATCGTGACTGCGCCTCGCTTACGGAAAGGATGAAAAATGGCCAGCGATCCCATCTGCGGCATGACAGTTTACGAATCATCCGCGCTGCATGCCGAGCGTGACGGCCAGACATTCTATTTTTGCAGCGACGGCTGCCGGCAGAAGTTCCTTTCGGCGCCGGCGGAAGAGAATCCCGGGACACGACCTGGCGGACCTCACCCAACGCATGAGTCCGACAACCATTCTGTGGGGAAGGCAGGATTCTCCGTGCCCAACCCTATATACACCTGCCCCATGCACCCCGATGTACAGCAGGACAATCCCGGTACTTGCCCAATGTGCGGCATGGCACTGGAACCTAAAACGCTAACAGCCGGCGCAACTGCGACTAAATCTAGCGGCTCTATTCCAACGCATGAGTCCGACAACCAACCTGCTGCGAAGGCAGGACTCTCTGAACCCAACCCTATTTACACCTGTCCCATGCACCCCGAAGTCCTGCAGGATCATCCTGGCGCGTGCCCCAAGTGCGGTATGGCTCTGGAACTAAAGACGGTGATAGCAGGCACTGACGGCGGAGAGAATGCCGAATTGCGCGACATGACTAGGCGCTTTTGGATCGGTGGCGCGCTGACCTTACCGGTGTTTATTCTGGCGATGACGCACCTGATCCCTACACTGGCCAGGCAGCCCTGGGCGGATAGCGACCTCTCACGCTGGGTGCAATTTGCACTCAGCGCGCCCGTGGTCCTGTGGGCAGGCTGGCCGTTCTTCAAACGTGGCTGGCGCTCAGTCGTAACGCGTCACTTGAATATGTTCACGCTGATTGCCATCGGGGTGGGGGCGGCATACGTCTTTAGCGCCGTGGCGATGGTCATGCCCGGGCTGTTCCCTGCCACGATGCAGCACGGGGGCAAAGTTGCCATTTACTTCGAGGCCGCGGCGATGGTCACCGTGCTGGTGCTCCTCGGCCAGGTGCTTGAACTACGTGCCCGTAGCCGCACGGGCAGCGCCATTAAGGCACTGTTAAACCTGGCACCGCCCACAGCCCGGCAAGTAGCCGCAGGGGGCGATCATGAAGTTCCGCTCGACCAGGTAAAGGTAGGCGACTGGCTGCGCGTGGTTCCGGGTGACAAGGTCCCAGTCGATGGCGAGGTGGTCGAAGGTCATTCCAGCGTGGAAGAGTCGATGGTCACCGGCGAGCCGCTCCCGGTAGAGAAGAGCGTCGGCGACAAGGTGACGGGTGGCACGGTTAATGGTTCTGGCAGTTTCGTCATGCGCGCCGAGCGGGTCGGTAGCGACACCCTGCTAGGGCAGATCGTGAACATGGTCTCCGAAGCCCAGCGCAGCCGCGCACCGATACAGGGTCTAGCCGATAAGGTCGCGGGCATCTTCGTGCCGGTGGTGCTAACTGTCTCCTTGATCACCTTTGCACTCTGGGTATTCTTTGGGCCGGAGCCAAAGCTCGCCCACGCAATCGTCAACGCCGTTGCGGTCCTCATCATCGCCTGTCCGTGCGCACTGGGCCTAGCTACGCCAATGTCTATCATGGTCGGGGTCGGACGCGGCGCACAGGAAGGTGTCCTGGTAAAAAATGCCGAGGCGCTTGAGCGGTTGGAGAAAGTCACTACGCTCGTCGTGGACAAGACGGGCACTCTCACCGAGGGGAGACCCAAGCTCATGGATGTTCTGCCCATCGGGGGTATGGACGAGAAGGAGTTCCTGGGTCTCGCAGCCTCCCTGGAGCAGGCCAGCGAACATCCGCTCGCCGCTGCAATCGTGAAGGGGGCAAAGGAGCAAGGCATCACCTTTGAGGTCGTGAAAGACTTTCGTTCGGTGACGGCAGGCGGCGTTCTCGGCTCCGTCGCCGGTCGCGCAGTGTTGGTCGGCAAACCGGATTTTCTGCGTAACGAAAAGATTTCCGGTCTGGAACAGCTGGAAGCTTCGGCGGTGAAGCTTCAGGAAGAAGGGAAGACCGCGGTGTTTGTCGCCATCGATGGCAAGCCGGCGGGAATCCTTGCCGTCGCTGACCCGATCAAAACCACCACAGCTGAAGCCATTCGTGAACTCCACGAACTTGGGTTGGAGATCGTCATGCTCACCGGGGATAATCGCCGCACCGCGGCCGCAGTGGCGAAGCAACTCGGCCTTGATGCGGTGGAAGCGGAGATCGAGCCAGCCGGGAAAATTGCCCATGTCAAAAAGCTGCGCGCCGCAGGTAAGCACGTAGCGATGGCTGGCGACGGCATCAACGACGCACCCGCTCTCAGCGAGGCAGAAATCGGAATTGCCATGGGCACCGGCACCGACGTTGCTATTCAAAGCGCGGGAGTTACCCTCGTGCAAGGCGACCTGCGCGGCATTGCCAAGGCCATCCGTCTCAGTCGCGCCACTATGCGAAACATCCGGCAGAACCTGTTCTTCGCCTTTCTCTACAACGCCTTGGGTATTCCGGTGGCAGCGGGGGTGCTGTACCCGTTTTTCGGCTTACTGCTCAGCCCGATCATTGCCGGTGCCGCGATGAGTCTCAGTTCCGTTTCGGTCATTACCAATGCCTTGCGCCTGAGGAAAGTGAGGCTGTGAACAATTGGTGAAGCATGTTTATAGCCACTTAGTCGAACCTTGGTGAGCCCGACTAAGTGGGGTGTGGCTATCGCTGGTATTGGGTGTCGTCTGTTAAGCTGCCCAGGATGGCGCTGGCATCGGCCAAGTTCGCTTTCATTCCTTCCAATTGCTTTGAACTGTACTTACTGGAACCTTTATTGATTTCTTTCTCGAGCCGCGTGATTTTTTGCTGGATCGATTCAGATCGCATAGCACATTCTCTCATGCCATCAGTTGTTACCATATTAATGTCAGCATTAGCAAAAGAAACTGTAGGAACTACGATAGCAAACAGTGCAGCGATTATTACGATTGTCCGTTTCATGGTGGTGATTCTCCTTTAGTTGTTGTGGCTACTTTGCCTACTCAACTAATAGCATTTAATATGCCAAAGCATAACAACCCGTTATTACTAGTGTCATCTTCAAATCACATTGAAACACAGAGAATATCCTACATATTGAGTAGAATATTCCTCAAAGGACGGCGCGAATCGTCAAGCGTTTATGGCTAAAAACAGTAGGTGATCCCTAACTGGACAAGGGTAGCGAACTAGGGGGGATCAGCGCTGAAGAACGAAGGTTCCTTTGGTAATTCCTGTTACTCGGTAGCATGGCGGGCGTGGCTCGGCAAATTTAGATTGCAAGAGTACTATATGTGTGGCAAAATGATTTGTATACCTATTGTCTGTACGCAAACCACAAATGTCAATGTGTATTTTGAGGCGGTTCAAGGAGGGGCATGCGCGAACAGGGGGCAAACTTTAGTTGATGGCAACCTTCCCCTGTTTTGACCATAGATCCTTGCGAGAATGTATGGAAGTTTGTCCGCATCGGGAGTTGATAAATCATACCAATTGTGACAGAGTGTCAGCGAAAATCGGCAAGTCATTCTGACAGGGAAAAAGTACTCCATGAATGAAAACTGTAGCAGAGTAGCGGATATTATAGACAACATTCGTCGTGTCTTCCAAGTGGTTAACGAGCATTCAAAAAGAGCAGAGAAGGATACTGGAATAACTGGCCCTCAGCTCTGGGCGATCAAGACCATTGCAGAATATGCCCCGATCAAAGGCGCAGAACTGGCTCGACGCATGTATCTCCATCCGACCACGATTGTCGGCATCCTTGACCGTCTCGAGGCGCGGGGACTTGTGGTGAAAACGCGATCCAAGGTTGACCGAAGGATTGTGGAGGTAGAGTTGACGGATCAGGGGAAAACCCTGGTTGCCAGCGCGCCGGAAGTGGCCCAGGGGATGCTGGTAAAAGGGCTCGAGACACTGCCGGAGGAAAACTTGCTAAGAATTTCGGACGGCCTTGATGAACTGGTGCGAATACTCGGAGCGAAAGAGATTCCGCCGCGACTGATACTGTCTCCGGAGGTAAACCTCCCCAAGAAAAGAAAAAAATGAGCCTTTAAGGACATCTTCGATATGGACCAAAAAGTTAATTCAAACCTCTATTTCAGCATCTTTCCCATCTCGCTGCTTCTGCTCGTGATTTTCTCATTGTTAGGACTTTCCTGTCAACCATCCTTGGCGGAGACGGTAAGCGTTGCCTCCGCAGTTAAGGACCAGCCCAATAAGTCCGCACTTACCAATGTTATCGTGACCGAAATGGACACCTTGTCCGAATCTGCCGAAGATATCTTCACCTTGGCTCAGTCGGGCAAGATGGGCCGGACCAGGAAAAAGCTGGATAACCTCAAAAAAAGTGTGGCAGCATTTGACGCTATTCAGGACGACGAGTCTCTCATCCTTTTGCAGCGGCTGGGGCACACCATCGAGGACCTCGAAAAGGCCGTAATCTCAAAAGAACGCCTTGAAACCATGCTGTACTCCAACAGAATAACTGTTATTGCCGCGACGATAGCTGTCCCTTTCAAACCGAGCATACCGACAGAACTGTCCCTTTTAGATTATAACGGGCGCGAATTAGGAATCTGGTCCGAGGCGAAGCAAACTGACAAGCTTTCCAGTATCGTGATCAGGATGCACCTGGCATGGCAGACACTCATGCCAAAGCTGATTGAGCATAGCGGGATAAAGGAATTGAAAAGATTCTCCGAACTCATGGGGCACCTTGAACTGGCCAAAACCCCGGAGGAGTACGGCCGCTTGTCGAGGCAGGTACTGGTTGAGACCGATGCCATGAGGCCAATCTTTGCGAAGCAATCAAAAGGCGCGAAGTCGGCCAGCTCGATACAACTTTCCGAATCAAGCGTGGTACTGAAACCAATGCCACGGAAGCAAGGAGGTACTGAAGTCGCAGAGCCTTCCCCGCGCCGATGAATTCACAAGTCAGAAAGTTCCCTGAGCCATGGGGGGATGTTCGCCCTCTCCTTCGCATGCCACTTAGTCTTTTTTTCACTCATACTCTGGTCCATGTTGTCTTCCTCTACGATTACCCTGCTGAAGAACAGGTCACCTGAGTTGATGTGGTTACCTCGTTGATTGCCTTTCCGCAGGCCGGCAATCCTGACCCGGCAGGGCAGTAGGCTCAGGCTTCCTGCAGCATCGGCCCCCGTGCGCACTCCGTTTAGGCCGCTCCCTGCCAGTCCTCCGGTTACTTCCATGGCTAACCAAGCATTTAATTCTCATATGGTCTGCCTGGAATGGTATTGAATTGACCGCGTGGCATCAACAGGGTCTCAGGGGGCCTCCGTCCTCACATCTGCGTCCGGTTTCGCCATTATCACCATACAACCATCACTGGCAGTCTTAATTGCCAGGCTTTTGTTCCAGGGCTGAGATGATATCCGGAACGGCCTGACTCAAGGCACCTCGCAATCCTTTCTCGATGATTTCCCTCGGCAGGAGGTCGCGATGGATTATGGCGGCATCGGAAACCTTTGATTCATAGCTTAGCTTCTTGATGATCACTCCGTTTTTCCAGACGTCCATGGAGACTTTGAACGTGCCTTCGGCCTCTATCTTGGGGATGATGCTGGCGGTTTCATCGAGTTCAACCTGTATTGCTGTTAGATCCACCCCTTTGGCAACGCCTCGCGGCATCGAGGCGCCAGACTCGACACTGTATCCCGCAGCAGTCAACTCCCGTTTCATGGCATCAATCATCATATCTTCCTTAGAAGTTACCGACAGTATTTCACCGGTTATCATTCCATAGGAATCCATCTGTTTGCCGATGACAAATCGAATCCCTTGATCCACGTTGTTGTTCCGGGCAGGGTGTTTAGCTGTGGCGTTCAGAAACAAGCTTCCCGTGCCTCCTCTAACCTCGACAGCAGGTGAATACAAAATAGACACCGGAGGCGGCACCGTTGCACAACCGGCAAAAACCACCAAACTCAAAGTCAAAACAACATAACTATCAATCCTAGCCATTTGTATCTCCATGTACTTGAGGCGCTGTTCGGCATTAACATGCGGCTCGCATCAGATTTTCGGCCAATTGATCATCCATTATGACTCTTGTTGGCGAGAAACCGGTAGAGCGGAACGGGCATAAACATCTGGCCGATCCTTCGGGCAAGAAAAGCTGCGGCCATGAAAGGAATGATCAGGATGTGCTCGTTAGTCATCTCCATAATTATGATAACTGCGGTAAGAGGCGCCTTGATGACGCCTGAAAAGAATGCAACCATGCCAAGCAATGCGCAAACCTTGAAATTCGTGAAATGGAATATTTTTGCCACGCTGAAACCGAGTCCAGCGCCGATTGACAAACAGGGGGAAAAAATCCCTCCAGCCATTCCTGACAGATACGATAGTATTGTCGTGCCGAATTTTTCAATTCCAAAAAGAAGCGGCCACTGATCAATCGCAGGGCTTTCCAGGAATTTGCGTGTGATCTCGTAGCCCGACCCCGCAGTGGTTCCACCGCTGAAAAACCCTACTGCAGCACATAGTATCCCGCAATAAAGTGCCTTCTTCCAGGGCTGGGAGGGCAGATGCACCAGTTCAGGGTGTGCCAGAAGGTGAGCGAATGCGCCACCTAGCAAGCCTCCCAGAACGCCGAGAATAAGGGTTTCTGGGATAATTACAGCCGTTGGGCCAGCAACATTTGGATGGCCAAAGTATAGGTAGTTCCCGGATAGGGCCATGGCGGCGATACCGGAGAGAATAACCGCTAGCATGATCATTTCCCGGAATTGTCCGAGCATGCCCTCGGTAACCTCTTCTATCGCGAAGGTGACTCCCGCAAGCGGGGCATTGAAGGCGGCCGCTACACCGGCTGCAGCACCTGCTGTCAAAAAAGTCTGAAAGTCGGCTTGTGGAAGAACCCTCCTGGTAATCCGCCCAAACCAGGCAAAGACGGAAGCAGCAATCTGTACAGTCGGTCCTTCGCGTCCAATAGATGCGCCGGCCACTATCCCGACAGTTGCCGAAATGATTTTAACAAAGGCGGTTCTTAAGGAGACAAGCGGGCTCAGCCAGGGCGGTTCGACAACCTCGCTATTATTGGCATGATCAATTGCTTCAAGAACTTGCGGAATTCCACTGCCGCGTGCTTCAGGACCATATTTCTGAACAATCAAAGTGGCGGCAACAAAAAGAAGTGGTGTGCCGAGCATGACCAAGTAAGGATGCCCCTGGACGAGAGTGAAATAGAATTTCTGCGCTACCTCTATCAGGCGCGCAAACAAAACTGCCGCACCTCCGACGGCTGCTGCGGCGGTCCAAATAGTGATCTGGAGATACGTTCTTTGACGAAACTTTACCAATTCCAAACTCCGATTCTACCTTCAATTTTTTCGCGTCATGCGCGGGCGCCCCTACCTCAGGGGGCCGATTTACAAAAAAGCCCCTGCCCGGCGAACCGATGTCTCGCAGGCGGGGGCTTTTTACAACGTACCAACAATTTACCTGTTAAGGGAGGACGACAAACTCGTCCCGCCTGTTCTTCGCCCAGTTGGCCTCGTCATGTCCCATGGCCACCGGTTTCTCTTTGCCATAGCTGATCACCGACAGTCGATCCGCGGGAATCCCAAGGTTAGCCAAGTACTGCACTGCCTCCTTGGCACGCTTTTCACCAAGGGCAAGGTTGTAATCATCAGAGCCTCTCTCGTCGCAGTTCCCCTCGACTCGGATTTTGACTTTGCCGATTATATTTAACAAGTCCGCATCTTTGACGAGTGTGTTGCGCGCTTGTTCGGAAAGGGCAGCGGAATCAAAATTGAAGTAGATTGTTTGAAGTTCCTTATTCAGTTCTACGGTCTGATCGGTACCAGTGACGGCGGAAACCGGGGCAGCGGATTCCTTAATTACTTCCTTCGAGACTGGTGCCATATCAACCACACTCGTTTTGGCCTGTACCTGATTCGGTTGTACCTTGGTAGGAACAACGTTAGCCGATGGAGCCATAGGCTGGTCCTTTTTAATTACTTCGCTTTTTGCGCATCCGCCCGCCAAGAGTGCTCCGCAGCTTACCACCATCAGGAATCCTGCCGTCTTGCGTTTCATCTTCAACCTCCGTGTAATTGTTGATCTTCCGCTTAGGAAAGGCACTGTTTTGAAGCGTGGCAAACTAACTGCGTTAATCGATGCTGAGCTGATATCGCATTTGTGTAGCAATCATATGTATACATATTATCGGCGTGCATGCTTTGTATGTCAAGAGGGTTTTTCCATTTTATTTGTCGCGTGGAGGGGTATGGTCCCTATGTAGGCAGTTAAAGCGAAGACCGCCCTGAAGGCAGCGTAATAGTCTCGAAACAAAAGATCCTTCATTTTCGTCAACGTAGGTAGACATCTGCGCCATTTCCCAGATTTCGTTCAAAACGAAACTCGCCACTACCGTGATCGCAAAGAACCACCCCGACCTCTGCCATGGCAGGGTTGCAGTGTGCGTTGAATGTGCTGTTGCCGGTGCTTCCCGCCTGGTTGGCCAGGTATTTGTGCTGCATTGTCTTTGGTGCTCTGAAGTCATTTCTGAACTTTTTAAGTCTCCCACGATTTTAAGTCCATTCCTCATTCTTTCATCATTGGCCACTACAACTTGAATGCCGTACCCCTCTGCATTTGTTCCATATATCCTGCAGTCCTGCCCTCATCCCAGGAACAGGAGCTTACGATTTCCCCTGCAGGTAGTGGATCATTGGTTGGGTGATGAGCGGCACCACGTCGCCGATCATATGCGGCATAAGTCGGTCCATGACCTTGGGCATGAGATCCGGCATCTGCTCGCTCATGTATTCGGGCATCTCGATCTGCTCCCCGACCCTGCTGAGCATGGTCGTCATCACTTTTGGCAGCACCAGCGGCAAAAGGCGTGGGAAGAGCACCGGAAAGAGCGGCATCATCAGGTTCAGCGCCCCGGGAACCTTGCCCAAACCGCGCATCATTGGCCCCATGCCGTAGGGCATGGCGTCGATCAGCTCCGGCCACATGGTGCCCATCAGGTCGGCGAACCCTTGGGGAGTCAGCAGCTTGATGAGGGCATCGAAAACCGCCCACTGCTTTCTTACCTCCGGGTTCGGATCAGGGAAGGTGTAGCCGAAAGTCGCCGCTGCGAAGTGCGCGAGGTCTTGGACTTCGATCGGCACGCCTTTCTTGTCTGCCGTCACCCGCAACTGCACCTGGCAGCAGGGGCACAGGGAGAGGATCTTTTCCGCCCCGGCTGCCACTGCCTCATCTAGCTTCACCTTGCCAATATCCGCAGCCACAGCCGGCTCCTTGAGCAGAGTGAGCACGCTGGCGCAGCAGTATGCTTGCTCGCGGTTGTGGTTCATCTCCACCAGCTTCACGTTGGGAATGGCTTGGATCACCTCGCGAGGCGGCTCAAAGATTCCAGATGCACGACCGATGTGACAGGAGTCGTGCCAGGTGACGGTAACGGGCTTCTCACGTTCGGGGAAGCTGAACTTCTTGGCCTTGATCTGCTCGGCTAGGATCTCACTGTAATGCTTGGCCTTAATAGGGTAATCGATATCCAGCTTCTTCGCCCACTCGGGGTAATACTGGCGCCACATCAGGTCGCAAGCCGGACAGGAGGTGATGACAGTCTCCGCACCGGCCCGCTTCACCAGCCCGATGTTGCGCTTCATGATCTCGGCGAAGAGATCCCAGCGACCGGCGACGAGCATCGGCGTGCCGCAGCAATTTTCCTCGTTGCCGAGTGGTACGAAGTCGACTCCCGCCTTGTCTAGCAAGCGCACCGAGGCCTGCCCGATGTCTTGTTCCACGTAGCTCGCCGTGCAGCCAGCGAAGTAGACGTTCTTGGCCTTGCCTCCCGGCGGGTGCGCGGCCTTCAGGTCTTCCGGATACCAATCCATTCGGTCCTTGCGGTAGCCGGCCCAGATGTTCCCCTCGGTCTTGAGCGCCGCTGCCATCATCTCGAAAGGAGGAAAGGTCATGCGTTGTTCTTCGTTGATCAGCAGGCCTCGCAGTTTCATCCACGAGGGCTCTATGGGCAGATTGGTGGAGCAGCGAGTGTCACACATCTCGCAGGTGGTGCAGACCAGGAAGGTGTCCACCATCTTTTGATCCCACTTCTCGCGCCCGGCCATATATTCGCGCAGCCAGTACCATTTGCCACGAGGGCTCTGGCTCTCCCAGCCCCGGCCGTAGAACTGATCGCATTCCTCCACACAGTAGCCGCACTGGGAGCAGGTGTAGGCATACCAGGCCACGTCAGCCGGAATGTCCCTTACCGGCTGCGTCGGCTGGTCACCAATCTTACTGCTGACAAGGTTCCCCAGGGGACGGATGAGCGGCTCGATGACCGCAGCCAGACTGAGGACGCTGGACATGAGCCCGCCCTGCATCACCTTGCCGGGGTTGAGGATGTTGCTTGGGTCCACCTGCGTTTTGAATGCCTTTAAGCGCCCCAGCCGCTCTCTGCCGAGGATCCGGCCGGCCTTACCGGCGAAATAAAGCCCAGTGGCGTAGGGTCTTCCGCCATTTTTCTCGGCAATCTTCATGATGGTCAGCGACAGGGCAAAGATGAAATTGTAGGAGAACTTCCGCTGGTCGCAGGGGATGAAGCCGAGGATGGCTACCTCGGGAACGCCCCCGGCACCCTCCCGAATGACCAGCCCCTCTTTGACGACGGGTTGGCTGACCTTCTGCTCCACCTGGGCCATCATATCCCCGAGAGAGGAGAGCGGGATGACCACCTCGGCTGGGACGAGGCTCGGGCCGAGGCGTTTGACAACCATGATCTTGAAACGGTCGTCCCACTCGTGGTGAGCGATCTGATCCGAGAGGAGCACAGCCTGACAAGTCTTGATTAGGTCAGGGAAGGCGTCATCGATGCGCTGGCGATCCTTCACCCGAAAGGCAAGAGTCGTGACGTAGGACGCGGGTAGCAGGACCCGCTCCCCGACGGGGTGACCCACGTGTTGCCTAAGAGGAGCGAGGTTTTTCATTTCCGCCATGCGCGGGCTGATGAAGCTTAAGGACCAGATCGGCAGACCATCCTTGACGATCCTCTCTACCAGGCGTTGTAGATCATATGCGTCGGGGCAGCCGATCGAGATCACGCCCAGCTGTTCCTTGGGCATGACCTTGACCGTCACCTCACTGATGAGCCCAGTGGTGCCTTCTGCCTCGGATAGGAAATCGAGATCCGATCCTGTAAATTCCCGCACAGTTCCGTCGGCAAGTACTCCCCTGGCACTGACAACGTTGTCCCGGAACCATCCGGACTCGTAAGAGCCGAACCCCGCTCCTCCCTGGGCCAGCCAGCCACCGACTGTGGAGGCGGGGTAGCTGGAAGGGTAGAGTTGCAGCGTCAGATCCTGCTCTGCCAGCTCCCGGTCCAATTTCTCCCAGCAGATGCCGGGCTGAACTTTGGCTGTCAGGGCCTTCGAGTCGATCTCCAATACCTTGCCCAAATGATAGAAATCCACCACGAGTCCCCCTTGCACCGGCAGGACTCCCCCATATCCGGAAGTTGCTCTGCCTCGTGGGGTCAGGGCTACGCGGTTTTCCTGCGCCCAGCGCACGAGGGCCACCAGTTCCTCCTCAGAGGTGGGCTGGACGACGGCCTCGGGTACTGTGGAACCTACGATTGGTTTGATCAGGCTGGGGATTTCCGCGGTGTCATGCCCGTAAAGTTTGCGCTCCCTGCGGTCGAAGGAGACACGGGTTCCGAAAAGACTTTCCAGGTATCTCTTACCAGCGGCTTGTAGAGCTGCCATTGTTGCACCTCGGTATGTCAGCCTAGCGGTTGAACGTATCATACCAGTCAGGCCTACAAGTCTGCCGCCTTTTGGGTAAACGGAGAATCGGCATAGCAACGCGGTGAGGATGCTCATGCCCTGGTCGAGAACTTTCTTGGCCAGTTGTAGCAGACACTCGTCAATAATAAAGCAATCACGGATGGATTTCGCGCATTTCTGCAAATCGGTCGAAAACGTTCTAAGGCGGGCCCTTAGGCCCGTCTCAGTTGGCCTTCAAGTTATCGTTTTTCGAGCGCGTCAAGAGTATCGTTGGCTTCTTTCAATTGTTTTTTTAATTTCTTCAGCTCTTTTGCGCTGTACTTCTGTGAGCCCTGATCGATGGCGCCCTGGATTCGTGTCATTTTCTGTTGGAGCGACTCCGCCTGGAGAGCACATTCCCTCATACCTTCCTTGGTGTCCATTTTCATGTGTTCGGCTGCGAAAACAGGCACCGCGCCAAACAGCCCCATTGCCATCAATACTACGACCAGCTTTTTCATGTTATTCCCCTTTTTGTGAAATCGAAGAAACCTCGCTCCGGTTGAGATGAACCGAACAATTTAATCCGGCGTTGGTGGATGTGTTGAATTTACATTGATCGTTCGACTTCAGGAAAGACTACTCCATCGTCGGAAGCCATTCAAGGTAAGAGCAAAAAACTGGCCAACGATTTTTCGGTGAGTTGGAATCAAATTATGCGTTTCATAACAGGGCATTACGCTACTTTGGAAAAGCGCTGAGTGAGTATCCTGCCCGTCATATTTGGGGGAACCTTTATATGCTGTGGGATTTTTGGGGGAAGGAGATGGACGGCTGAACTGACATTTCCTGTGACATGACCTCCATAAAGCAGTAATTAGAGGCCCCTGATACGTGTCTTGGATGGGTTTATGGCAGCAAACCTGAAAGAATTTGCCACCCCCGGTTATAAATGGACCCATTTTCTCGAACTAAACGGACCCACCTGAAGTTGACGGATTCGGGTTTGTGAGAGGGAGTTCCACCGGTTTTTATCGGCATGGCCCGGCCGATGAGGGGCGCAGAACGGGTTGGCAGTGGCTCCTCGTGGGAGCCGCTGTCAATCTGTTCTGCATTCAACTCAGGTCTTGAGAGGGGGGATCTACTGCTTGGCGTTTAGCTGTTGCGACTCGTGCAGCCGCCAGGAGGGGCCTTCTATGTTGATGATGATGGAGTGATGGACCATTCTATCCACCGTGGCCGCGGTTATCACCGGGTCCCCCATGTAGTCGCCGAGCTCGGCGAAGTCGATGTTGCTGGTCAGGATTGTCGTGCCTTTGCAATAGCGGCCGTCGATAACCTTGTGGAAGAGGTTGGCATGTCTCGACTCATGCTGCTCCAGCCGGTCGAAGCCCAGTTCGTCGATCAGGAGCACCTCGGGCGCAAGGTAGCGCTTGAGCTTGGCCTCCAGGCTCTGGTCGGCCAGCCCCGAGAGCAGCTCCTGCAGCATGGCGGTGGCGGTCGTGTAGCGGCAGCGGAAGTTTTTCTGGCAGCCGATGAGCAGAAGCGCCTTGGCGATATGGCTCTTGCCGGTGCCGGAGTTACCGGCAAGGATCACCCCCTGCTTGCGCCCCGCGAAGTCGAGGCGGGCGAGTTCCATGATTTGGCGCTTGTCCACCCCGGTCTGGAAGACGAAGTCGTAGTCCGCAAGGAGCTTCAACTCAGGCAGCTTCGACTCCATGATGCGCCGCTGGATCCGGCGCTCGGTGAGAGCATCCACCTCCCGGGCCAAGAGCCGCTCCAGTACCTCGCCAGCGGGGGTCGCGTCCTGCGCCGCACGTGAGAGTTCTTCATCGAGGGCTCTCGCCATCCGGTCTAGCTTCAAGGTCTTCAGGTAACTCCTGATTCTGTTCGCACTGTCGGTCGTCTTCATGGGGGGCGGCCTCTGTCCGGTAGCTGGTTGTGAATAGCCTGGCGTAGTCGTTGAGCGAGCGCTGCTTGATCTTGGGGAGCGCCGCACGCAGCTGCTTGGCGGCTTTATCGTTGCGCACCGACTCCAGCGTCCTCGGGGTCGCCTTCATCGCCAGGATGCGCTCCACCGCCTTGCAGTCGTAGGCGTAATAGCGGCAGGCGTGCCCCAGCGCGAGATTGATGTCGTCACAGCTATAGCGCTCCTTGAGATGCAGGATGTAGCGGGCATGGAACCCCGGATTCTTCGGGTTCTTGAGGGTGAGTCCCTGGAGGAACTCACAGGCGTGCTCGCCCAATTGGAGGAACTGATCGCGCATCGGTTCCAGCCCGTAGCGCAGCGTCTTCACCCCGTGGACCGCGGAACCGTCCAGAGTGAGCCGGGAGCCGTCCGGCACCCTCTCGTGGCGGACGATGAGGGCAAGTTCCGGTGAGTAGATGAGCACCTCGTGCTCGGTGACCTTCATGGTCAGGATGTCAACCACGTGCTCATAGGGAACCGGGTAGCGGTTGGTCTGGAAGTCGAGATACCCCTCCAGGTCGCACACCCTGAGCGCCACTTCCGCGCAGTCATAGGGATGAAGCGGCAGCGGCGTGAGCGCCGCCAGCTCCTGTTCCAGGAAGAGCTCCAAGGGTGGCCTGCCGGTCGTCTCGTGCTGGTGCAGGTCGCTTTTCTCCGCCAGCCACCACCTGGCGCAGTTCTTGAGGTCGTCGAGATCCTGGAACTCCCGGCCGCACAGGAGATTTCCTTCCACGTATTGAAACGGCCTTTCGATTTTCCCTTTCGTTTGGGCTCGCCCGCGCTGACACACGAACGGGCAGATGCGGTAGTGAGTGAGGAAGGCGGAGAAGGCCGGGTTCATGAGGGGGCGCCCCGCCTCCCAGCGCAGCACCACGGTTTTCTCGCTGTCATAGAGGCATTGACCAGGGGTGCCCTGGAAGTGGGTGAAGGCATCTTGATGGCGGCGGATCATGGTGAAGAAGTCGCGCCTCGGGGTGAAGTCGATGAACTGGCGTCGGGAGAAGCCCAGTATGTAGGAGAAGCACTGCACCTGCTGTTTCCCCGTCTTGAGGAACTTGATGGTGTAGGGGCTCCAGTCCATCTGCCCCTGCACCCCCGGCTCGGTCTCGAAGCGGATCACCGGCTCTTTCTTGGGAGAGGTTCTGCGTTTGCGCAACCGGTCCCTAAGGATGCTGATGCCCCCCGCATATCCCGTGGCGCGCAGCTCCTCCATGAGCCTCACTCCGCTGATACGGGGGAACTTCTCCAATAGATGCGTTAGCGTCTTATCGAAGGGGTCGAGCTTGCTCGGGCGCGGCGTCCCATCCCCTGCAGGCTTCAGGATGTCGTGCCCCTTGTCCCGGAGGCGCTCATGCTTTCTCAGGATGCGCCGCACCATGTTGCGGCTGATGCCGAAGTGTCTGGCGAGCGCTCGAATCGACCATCCCTTTTGGGTGTTGAGGATGACGAGCTCCTGTTCGAGATCTGCCCGTCCTTGGATGAAGACGGTCATGGGTCCCCCATCTTCCCATAGGTCGCCATCCCGCGCAGTTCCACGTCAGCGCGGGCGAGGCCCGGAAGCACCCGACCGCAGGCGGCCCGCAAGCGCATTTCCTCATCGGTCTCGAACATGATGGGGTCGGTACGCGACACTAGAAGCGCCACCTCCAGGCAGTTTCTTTCCAGGGCAAAGAGCCTGCGCAGCACCTTTTTCGCCTCGTAGCTCAGCCCTTTTTCCTCGGCTGGATCGGGGCAGGCGTTCTGGTCGGGAGAGAACAGCGAACCGCGTGGATCGCGCAGGATCGCCTCGTGGTTGTGGTGCGGCTCGTTCTCCAGGGCGTTTACCACGATCCTTGTCTCACGCCAGGTAAGGTGGTGCTCCCGGATCGATGTCAGCAACAGATCCTGGTTGCAGCGCTGCAACCGGGCCAGCTCCGCCCCGAGGCTTGCGGGGAGAAGACCAAGCCTGATGCTCTGCTGCGCCTCGTCGCTCAGCCGCTCGATCAGCGCGAGGCGCCGGCAGACCCAGCTCTTGTGACGGTTGAGCAGCACCGCTATCTCTACCTGGTTCAGGCCGTCCTCGTGGTGCAGCGAATGCACCACCAGCGCCTCCTCCATGCCGGAGATGGCCCTGCCCACGCGGTTTAGCTGCAGCATAGTGGCTTTCCCCGCCCGAATCGTGAGATCAAATGGACGGGCCGAGAGTTCGGCGAGGCCGAGCTGCCGGGCGGCACGCAGCCTTTTGAAGCCGTCGAGGAGCTCCTGCTCACCCGGAGCGATTCGGCAGACTGCCACCGGGGTGAGCTGACCATACTTTTCCATTGAGTGCAGCATGGCCCGCTCAGCCTGCGGCTCCACGATGCGAAGCGGTGCAAAACGCTCGCCGATTCTGGTGATGGCGATGGTCACGGTCTCTTCGGAAGGACTGTTGCTCATGGCGCTTCCTCCTCGGCAAGGACGCTTGTTAAGCACGAAGAGGATACCCCCGGCGACGCGGATTGACTATCGCCTCTTAAACTCGATGCTGCCAGGAGTCTCCGGAATTAGCTAGGTATTTCAATGTGTTGAGCACTCATCACCTCTTGAACGCCTCTTAGGAGCACTCGGACGATATACTCAATGATTACTGACTGTTGAGTTCCCATCACCTCTTGAATAGCTTCCCGGGGCAAGTGCAGGGGCGATACGCCTCGCGCAGCGGTATTAGTACGGGACGGGGACGAAGAGCAAGGCGACGATCGCGGATCGGCATTGTCATTGCCTGGCGGCTCAAGGCGGCTTCTGAGATAGATCTCCTTGAAGTAGGCCCTGTTTTGACTGTTCCACTCGGCGCATTTTGCGGTGTGCCACTGCTGCTTGCACGCGTCGGCGCCGCAGGTCTTCTGCCGGTCGCCCAGCCGCGGGTTGGGCATGAACCACTTGCCGCAGACCCGGCAGGGGCGCTTTCTGGAGGGCATCTTTTTTCCCATCGTTTTCTCCGCCTGGTGAGGTGGGAACACAATGGAGCAATTGGTGGTCGTATGTGAAGAGAAGAAAGCGGGGTGGGTTCGTTCAGATCGGAGGGGGAAGCGGGGCAGCAACGATCAGGTGGGTCCGTTTATCGGTGGTGGGTGGGTTCAAACTTCATCGGCGGTGGCAAAGAATTGGTAGTCCGCTACAGGGCAGACCCCGAGTCTGTTTATAATACCTGGTTCATTCAGAGCGAGGCGCGGATGAAGGCATTTCGCTCTTTTCATCGCGGGGTCAGGCAAGAAGAGCAAAGATCTGCTCCAAGCAAGGGATCTTATCGATTTGTTGCAAGAAGACCGGCCGGGGGAGCTTGAGCTTGCCAGGGAAGCCTTGGCGAAGCGGGGAGCATCTTGGTTAACAAAACTCAAAATGGCTTGTGACCAAATTGGGGTCGACTTGTGAATTTCCATCCCCGAATTTCCAGTTTTCGGAATAGCAACTGTCCGCCAAACAGGAACGCTTACGCGATTACTCACGGAAAACGCAGAGACGCAAACGAGGCCGCATTTCAAGATGTCCCCTCGATTCATTTACAGCCGGTCTGCGACTCCTTTTCTGCCGATGGTGCTATTAGTGGATCCTGAGTCGCCATTATAGTTGCCGGTGCCGGTTCTGTCTTCGCGTCCACGAGAGGAACAACTACAAACTACCCAGATTGACGAGGCGGCACGGCCTTTCTGGGGCGCAAACAATCTCTAAATTATTTTTTTTGGCCTTCGCGTGCCCTAATGCGAACCCTCAGCCGTTTCAGTTCGGTAAACCGTTTACGAACAGTATTTTTGCACGGAAGCACCAGTTTTTCTCTTTCTGGATGAGATTTATTAGCATTATCAAAAGCTTGTTTGATTTGGGTAAACATAAACGCGAATGTTATTCTCTTGTTAGCGTGATATTCACAAGAAATTACTTGTTGAATTAACTGTTCTTCGTCAGGACTTAACCTGTTTTTTCCATGCGAACCTTCGGGTATAAGTTTGCTTTCGAACTTTTGAGCCACAGACAGATTCTTACTGTTTATAGGTTCTAGCCGTGCCTTTTTTATCATTTGCAACCTCCATGGGAATTAAGTCGTAGTTAATATTACCAGACCTGGTTACCAAACGACCTGGCATTGGATCAAAGTTCTGAATTGACCATCTCACTCTGCATCACGGTGAACGTTATTGTATCCGTCTGAATGGCGATCTCATACCAATGTATTCAACATTAACTTGAAGTGTTGATTCTATCGGCATTGATACAAATGGCATTCTTTGAAGGTCTTCTTCCTGATTCCCTTTTCTTGCAGTATCTCGTCCAAAACCTCACGATTAGGTTCCCAATCTACCTTAGCGATTTTGAACACACGTTTCTGAGAAGGATAATGTCCTTCTCCTACAATCTTGTCGACTATTGACAAAATTTTTAATTTCAATTTCTTGCGTTGTGATATAAGTTCTGTTTCATGTATTCCGGTGTTTCTTTTAGTTATTGCTTTGCATAGTTCAGGACATCTTCTGTATAAAGCTGATACATGACAGCCAAATTCATTTGACAGTTTATTTAAATTGATTGGTAATTTTTTACCAGACACTATCAGCTCCATGATGACCTCTCGTTTTTTCCAAATCTTTCTGGTTTTATCTGACTTAATGGTGCTTATAGGATGTTGCTTTGGAATCTTATTCGGAACAGATTTTTCGAATTTATTTACATCAAGTTCCGGTCGCAGTAGCTGAATCAAAGGCGTTTTTGTAGCAAAACATATATCCATGAGCACTGGGAGCTGGAACTTCGTATCCATTGTGAGGTAGCCATCCAATAAGTAGAGAGGAATCCCCATTTCTTTAGCGAATGACGATCTATTGCCTTGTGCCTGCAGATCAATCAATTTTTGAAGGGCAAATCTGACGCCTTTTTTTTCTGGGTGCAAATCCTCATGCTGAGTTAAATACAACATTTCCCCAATAGACAAAGCTATCCAATGCTGCTTTTCGATATCGGGTGTAGGCAGTGCCTGAGTTGGTTCAACACCAAGCCAGCGTTGGCACCCAGTGCAATGTCCAGGCAAAGCTGTAGGGCCTATGTGGAGATTCTCTTTTTTGCAGTGGGGGCATAAAGTCTGTAAAGCTATTTTGTGTATGGTACACACTTTGACAGCTTGTAGTGTCCAAAGTAACATGTCATATATTGGTAAAGCATTTTCTTGTAGTTTCTCCGCCTGTTGATTGAAGCATGCGGGACACCACGCCCGAGTTTTACGTAGAAGGTTGTTATTGGCAAAAATATTTGTAAAGCGCAATAATGTCATGCAACCTAAATCATCTCTTTTAGTAAGTGTTTGCAGCGCTTTATTCCACTCATCTGCCATGTGACCAATTCCATTTATGGCATTTGCGGCTGTATATGAATGGAATGTAATTTTTTTAGGTGTAAAATAATTTGAACTTAGAATTGGTGAAATATCATACATTATTAATGTCGATACTGCGATACGGTGACCATCAGATAACCTGGTACCATAACTACTGAGACTCTCAACAAAAGGAGTATCTTTACCTTCCGGGGGCAACCAATAAAACATGCTTCTCGGTGGCAGTTTTTGTAACTGTATTTCTGCATATAGATCGCTATCACCTTTCATCTTGGTCCTGGCTCCTGTTTTCCGGTACGGTCCCGTTTTGGATTTCGTTCACCTGGCCAACGCTTCGGTTTCTTTTTTTTAGCATTGATTTCCTCTTTCACATCTTTGTCTTCTTGACTATTAGGCTTTATTTCGAGGATTCCCTTAGATAGGCCAAGCCTTATAGCTAAAGCATCTCTTACCTGCTTGCTTTCACTTTTCTTTACATGTGCCTCGCCTTTTTTGGCTTCCTCTAACAGGCTGCTGATTTGCTGAGCACTCTTTCTCACCGCGTCCAGATGTTTTATTGTCAAAGTCTCGGCCTTCTCATTTTTAGCCTGCCTAAATGCCTCATAAAGCCATGGTTTGAGAATACCCACACATCCCATAGAATATAAATAAAGGTATGGTTCAATGCTTAAAAGATCAGGTGGCTTTGAAAATAATTGACCTAATTTGTATTCGAACCTCTTGAGGATTTCGGAATAGATTACCCTCTGGCTTTTGATTTCAGCTCTGTAACGAGGAAATATGATGACTCGACTTCGCCTTGACAACTTAGAATTTGTACTGATATATAGAAGATCATAGGTACCTACCAGTATAGTAACGGTCTGAAAGGTATCCGGAAACACCCTTACGATTTCAAGGCTATCATTCATATTCATGCCTGGGCCAGCCTTGGCCATTCTCTCCGCTTCATCGATTATCACTCCTTGAACTTTACGGAACTTTATAGCGTTGCCGAGTGCTACCAAAAAATGATCCCCGCTTGTCTCTGGACTGATTTCAAGTTTTCCTTCAGGGGAGCGAAAGATCGTGTTGACACCATAGTCAATTTTTTTATCCACATGTGGTTCTTCCAAATTTATTAGGGCCTGCCTAAAAAACAGCGTCCAGTCAAAACGGCCACGAATAGGGGCAGGGGCTTCAACTCTGAGCAATGGGACCTGGCCAGGATCTGCCATGAGGGTCGGCATAAGTTCACTGATAAGTTCACTCGCTGCCTTATCTATCAGAGTTGTCTTGCCTACACCGCTTGGCCCTACCAGGTAAATTATCTGGCCCGCCAATGAAAATTTGATAACATCTTCCAATTTTTTCGCGGCGATGGTTAAGAAAGGATGCTTGAAGATGAAATTCTTGAATTCAAGAACCTCCTTGTCATCGGTAACATCCGCAATGCCAGTGAAAAGCTTACCCATGGTTAGATTTCCTCATAATCATCTGAGTCTTGGATATCTTTAGGCTCATCTGGGCTCTCATCGTCTTCGGAGGATTCAGAGTCATTTTCAGTACCAGAATCCTGCTTTTCCCTTTTTAACTCCATTTCACGGGCTTGCTGTGACACCTTTAATTCAATCTGCTGATCTTTCATGCTCTGCAAGAATTCGGCAAGTATTTGCCCGTTAATCTGTACGTTCTGGTTGAAATTGCTGAATTTTCGACGTATTTCCTCGGTTATTACTATTTTTTCGCGTTCAGTAAGCCCAACCAACTGGTCATAGTATTCTGACTTGCAGTCTTCCCATTTGCCGTCGACATAAACTGAGGCTATCCCCACGTCGTCAAAATCATAATGTACTGGGACGTCGGTACCTTCCACTGTCGGGTTTTGTAGCGCTGGACATCGATACCAGATGTTTTTGATTTTTACAGCACCGTTCACAACTCTGGCTGTCCCTTTGCCGGTAGTTGGTCTTGTCATCATGATCAATTCTTCGTCGTAGCGAACCATTCTGCACAGTCTGCTGCCCGTTTTGGAAATCCCAGTTTCAAAGGCATCGCGAGGAGATTGTCCTAAACTCCAATGATCCATTTTGTCATACACTTCATACGCCCATTGCTCCAAGCGGGCCAATAGATCGTTGTAGGTCCAGATAGCATTGTGCTTCGGATTTACATCACTGGTCATTTGTCGGACATTTTTTGTAGCTTGTGTATTGCCTTCCATATTGTAGATTACTTCGGTATGGGTTGTTTTGAATAAACGTTCCAATACGGAACCATATTTTGGCTTTGCAGGTGGTCTTAGCTTTCTAGTAATTTCAAAATGTGCAATGAAAAAATCAAATATAATACTCCTGAATTCCTTTCCACCGTCTACCGTAAGTATTTGGGGAAGCCGATGGAATCTTTTTACACATTCTCTAAGAACTCTCATAACGCTACGATAACTGGGGCTTTCGAATGAAAGAGAGAGTGCGAGGATTCTCCGTGAGAAAGCATCCTCCATATAAGTGAGCCAAGGCCTGCCAAAGTTTTTTCCTGTTTTGGAGCTAACCAATTCTATATCCAACTCAGTGTGGTCTATATGGGCAAGCTCAAATGGGCGTTCACCATGACGCGGCGGTTCGAGATGTCCTGGCTCGTACGGTTGCTCATATTGGTAAGCGGCCTTATCTCCTTCCCTTTCCCTTGTCCTCTTTTCCAAAGAGATCTCATTGATCATGACTGAGAAGCGTTTAAAGCTGACAGGAGTGTGTCCTAACTCCTCGCACTTCTTGACATAGGTAATATGCACTGAATGCCTGTTTGGTTTTATTTTGGTGAGGTATTCCTCCTCAATATATTTAGAAGTGAAATTCAATATTTCGTCATCTATTCTTTGAGTCCGATTCCCTTTGCTTTTAATCCTTGGAAGAAGTCCCAACAAACCATTCCCATAAATTATCAAAGCTTCTTTGAACTTATTGACGTATCTGTAAATATTTCTGGCTATGTTTGTAGATATTCCGTTCATATGATCTCCGTAAAGTAGTGGCTCTATCTTCCTAAAAAGGTTGTTAGCTAATTTCATGTCGTCATCGCTGGCGGCTCTTAATTTGGTTATTGCCGCAATTGCAATCTTATCAGGAGTGGTTTGTGTCGATCTGATTTCACCTTTGATAAATAAATCTTCAAATATGATGCTAGGCAATCGGATCAAGGCTGAGCTTGATTGATTTTCAGGGAGAAGATGGACGCTGGTAGCATCCATGTTCGCAATTGTGAATATATTGTCGCCCCATAAAATCCGTCCTCCGATTTCAACGGTGAACATTTTGGTATCAGAAGGATTATAGAGTGCTGATATCGATTGAATGTTGTGGCTTTGCGCTACTCCCTCGCTGTTAAATATATGAACCTTTTCTGGTTCTGTTAACAATTCATTTTGAATGTCAAAATATAGATTCTTTTCTTTTAATAATCTAAATACATCGTCATCAATGAAACCGTTGCATTGTTTCAATAAAGCTTCAAGTGTGATTCCCGGGGTTCGGCTGACAATGCCATAAATTAAAAGTTTTGCTTCTTCGCTGACAGTTTCAGAATAGCGACGATAGTCTTCCAAAAAGATTAGGTTTCTGAAATAAATCCAGTTGATCTCTTTTTGTGAACGAAGACGGAAGTAAAAGCCGAATTGTTTTGCATATTCTTCCCCTGGAGGAGACCACCATGTGCCATCCGGGTTTTGAACATACCTGTAAGGGCTGCTTTTCTGTAAGTCCTCAAGATCGAGTTCAGTCTTATACTCTTCCCAACCAGCGCAGGACTTGCGAAGTACAAAGCAATCAACAGTCACAGAAACTCGTACCTTCCTGCCACTCTTAGCGGAATAAGAGAGGTAAATGCGTGGCGGTTGTTCCCAATACTCCAGCACATCGGGGTCTGCGTCATGTTGGGAGAAAAAGGGCCGTTCAACTTTGTGACTTTCTGCTTCGGCCATATGTCCCATTGCTACGCTGGGGTAATCAGTTGGGACATTTTGACCATTACTTCGGACAGCGCGGGACGGCTCAGAATCCCGAATATTTCGGATGATCGCCTGACCTTTCTCCGAAATGGAGTTCTTATTAAACCAGATTATGAGTTCTTCTTCAGTTAGTCGCATATGTTTTGTCTATCGATCCTTATCTACAGTTTTTGTGGAAAAATGATAGTGTTTTCAGCTTTTACGTGGCTACATTTAATGTTACGTTATCCACGTATATGGTATAAGGTCTATCACCAACCTCATTCCAAAAACCTACCATTAATTAATTTATTATTTTAAAGTTCAGCAATGGTCGGCCAATTATGTCACCATGTTGCGGATCTATAACAAAAGTATCAAGTTGAGTGGTATCTATTTCAATATTAATCATCGGTTTATTCAAGTTTTCATGCTTACCCGTTTTGTAGGCATTGATTTTCCCTTTTCGTGCCATTTGACCTCCCAAAGCCCGACATATCTCGGATCCCTTCCGGATACTGGCTAACAATTGCCCGCTTTTCGAGTGGCATCGTGCACTTGAAAAAAGGTGCGGTGGTTCCTTCTCATGTCTGTCAAGCGTTTTCGGTGGCCGTTAATCTTGCTTGAGCGTCTGGGAAGACCACGCGCCTTTGAACCTGTGTACATGATACTACCTGTACATAAAAAAACAATACGAAATAAACCATGTATTGGCAACTGACTTGGTAGATCCAATAAATACGTATTCCTTTATTCCTTTATTCCTGTATTCCCAGAATCAATAACAGAACAATATCATTTGCTAAAACACTATACCTTAGCTATTATTCACATCAAATAAATGAATAACATACGGCTCAAAAAAATATAATAACAGACAGTTCAACGAGTCGCTCTTTAATGTGAAACGTCCAGTAAATTAAAGGCTACTGTTACGTCCCGCGCTAAATTATGAAGGTTTTCCGTGGTATTTTGGCGAGGTCGAGCGGGGGAGGGCAAAGTGGGCTAGGGGTAGGGCAGGAGGTTGTGCTTTTTCCAATGGACAACCCTTTTTCGCATGTAAAGTCCGAAGCAATAGAGGCTATGTCTGGCTTGCTTTAATATTAATGATATGGCGGAATGGGTGGGGGTGGAGCAAGGTCTGTTCCTGGGGTGTTATGTTGGTTGGATACTAAAGCCAGACACGGGCGCTATATTTAACGAGTGATCTCATTAAATTTGGAACCTGTGGAGGCTCATGCCTATGTTGTTTGTATAACCCACTGCACGCACGGGTGCAACCTTAACATGCTGAACTAATTGATAAAATCAATCGTTTGCGGTATCGTGTCGGCCAGCCCTCACGGCCACCAATGCTCGCGAACTCTACGGTATGCTTGGTGAAAACAGGCTGGGGTTACCCTTTGGCCGGGTCCAAAAAAAGTTGCGTGGAGTTCGGAATTTCTGCAAACGTGTACGGCCCGACCAAACCGATGCCGAACAACTGGGCAGTGAGCGAGAAAAGGGGCAGCAGGAGATCGAGGAGATGCGCCTTAGGCCACTTCTGGGACCCGAGGATGTGGCGTGGTGTTTTCGCGCCCATGGGGAGGGCGTCGAAACCGAGCTCGATCTGGTCGGCGCCCTACTGGGGGCCGGCTCCGAGCGACTTCACGGAAAACCTGCGCTTGACCTGCTGGCCCGCACCCTGGAGGGAGTTGAGTCAGCCTTTTTGAACCAATGCCAGGTCCGGGATCGTGAACTTGAGCTGCTGCGTCAGTGCGAAGCGCAGGGATCCCTGGATTTGGCCCAACTTGCTGAGTGTGAGAAGGTGGAACGTCTGCGAGTGGGGGATCGCATCCGGCAGGCTTTTGAAAAACTACTGACTGCCGCTGATGGGACTGGCGACGCGCTTTCCGCCTGGGCTGGTTCCGGCGCGTCTGGAGACGGCAAAGACGCGACCTTGACCATTGCAGAGGAATGGCTGCATTTCACCAAAGCGATGGAAACCGTGCCCCGCGAGGCCTTCGGCCTGCTACACCTGGAGCGGCGGCGGCTGGAAATGAGGGCCCGCGCTGTCGCGGAATCCCTGCCCGTCGAGCTTGCGCCGGAGCTTTACCCGGAGGAGTGTGGTTCGGTCCTGGCGCCGGAATTGATCGACGCTGCACAGCGCATCTGCGCTACCTCTATCGAGGATCTCATCGAGGCTGCTGTCAGTCAGGCCAAAGAGTCCCCTGAACAAGCCCGCAAGGCTCAAGAGGACAAACCCGGAATCAAATCGGTGCCCCGCCTTCTTCTCAACGTAATGCCGCAGCAACTTACTCTCGCTGAGCGCATCAGGGGGCACTTGGTTCAGGGTATCCGCTCCAGATTGGAAATTTGGCTTAAGGGCTTTATTGAGCGTTTGGAACATGCTCTCAAGGATCAGACCACCGAAAAACTCCAGGAGTGGGAGCGCTCGCGAAATGCTGTGCTCGACCGGGTGCGGAGCGCCTTGGCCCAGAGGCACAACTGGAGTTCGGTACTCGGTGAACTCCAGATCCTGCGACAGGAGATCGAGAGCTGCCGCCGGACCTTCTTTTGAATCCTGGGCTTTTTGAGCTGGAAGCGCTCGTTCGCCGAGAGGTCATTTCGCTCGGCGACCTGTTGTTTCCTGCCGGAGAGTCGCAACTGCCCGGATTTCGGGTGGCATTCGCCGGGCCTGGCAGGTCCGGGAAAACCTCCTTGGTTCGGGCTCTTCTCGGGGAGCAGGCCGATAATTGGCTCGCGCTTGGCGACCAGCAGCTTCCCAGCGAAGTTCCCACGGAGTACCGTTACGGGGCCTGTCCCGAGCTTTCGGTGCGGAGAACCAAGGACGGCTCCTGGATGCCGGTCCGCTCTCTGACTGCGCCCCTGAATCTCTCCGAGAGTTTGCGGCAGGTTGGGTGCAGCTTCGATGCCCTGTCCATCTCTTTGCCACTTCCAGCGCTTCGGGAGTGGGATGCTGTGCTGGTCGATACACCCCCGGTGGGAGTCACCGCCCGGCTGGATGGGCTCATCGGAAATGAGTTAGCCCGCTGCGACGCCGTTATTTGGGTCATGGACTCGCGTCGCTGGGGGTTGAGTGACCATGAAATCGAGTTTCTCCACGCCTTGCCACGCCCGTTGATATTCCTGTCCAACAACCGGGAAGCTGACTTGATTCCCACGGGCATTCCCGTCGAGGTGAAGGAGGTGCCTTTCAACGGTCCCCGGTTTCCCGGAGTTTTCCCTATCATCTCGGTTGCCTGCCACCAGGATCTAAGCCAGGAGCGTCAGTTGCTCTTTGACCTCCTGGGCCTTTTAAGAAGGGCTCAATTGGAGCAGGGAGAGCCTGGTCTGCCCCCCCGGCCGGCGCTGCTTGGGGCGGTGGAGCAACTGAGAACTTCGATCGCTGCAGCTGCTGGAAGCAAGTTGCGGTCGTTGCAGCGCATAATCGTCGAGGATCGCCACTTGGATGGCCTCAAGGCACTCAGGGGGCTGCAAGAGCTCATGGGCCGCTTGAGGGGGCAAATCCCGGAGTCTCTAGCCAATCTGCTTGAAATCAGGAAGGCACTGGAAACGGCTGGGGATCTGGATGCCGCCTACTGTGCGGCCATTGTCAAAGCCGAGGAGCTTGCCCGGACCTACAACATCAGGGCGGGGGCGAAAGCTGGCAACAGCTTTTCCGAGGCTGGACCACATGATAGTCAGTTCGGTGATTCGTTCACCAAGCCCCGAAATGAGTTGCACAAATTCCTGGAGAATGTGCTTCAGGTGCAGGATGACCTCATGCTGGGGAAGCATGACATTCTAGCGCTTGGGAATCTGTGCTCGGACATAGAGGACGGAAGGGTAGAAATCGCCCTGCTGGGAATGTTTTCCTCCGGGAAGTCGGCTTTGGTCAACAGTTTGCTTGGGGTCCCCATCAACGACCTGGACTCTGAACTGCTCCCCACCAAGCCCACGGTGGCCACAGCAACCGTCAATCGCTTGGAATGGGCGGATGCCAAGCAACTTAATAAAGTCGATTGGCTGGACGACGCGGAGCTGTTTTTCCTGCAGAACAAACCTGGCGTTGGAGTGCGTGTCCGGGAGCAGGAGATAACGGCCTTTGAGAAATGGGTCAAAACGGGAGCCGTACGCTTCGAAGATTGTGACATTCAGGAATTTGACCCTCCCAAGGGGGCTAAGCCGCTTTCAGCTGAAAAACTTTTCGAGAGCCTCCTTCAGGAGGTCCGTTGGCAGAAAGGGGGATTTCGGAGCTTCATCCTGGAGGGTAGCAAATCCCGCCTAGCGGGCCGTGTAAAGGTCAGGAAATTTTGTGGGGCAAGGCCCGGGCTGGTGCCGGGAATGCCGCTGAAAGAGGCCTTTCTGATCGCCGAGAGCCCGGAGGTGTCACTGCAGATCAGGATGATGCATATCGGTGCACCTCATCAGCTCCTCAAACATGGCGCTATTATAGATACCCCGGGAACCGATTCCCACATTCCCCACCACCGCACACTCTCCCGCGGACTGATCAAGAAGAGTCGCGTACCTATCATCTACTGCTTTCTCAGCTCACAGCCAGGCGGCAGAGAAGACAGTGACAACCTGCAGGTTTTGCTGGATGCCGGAGAAGAGACCATGAGGAGGGTCTTTTTCGTCATCACCCGCAAGGGGGATATCGAGGAGGCAAACCGTGAAGAACTGAGGAGACACGTTCGCACCCAGTTGGATAAAATCGGAATGCCTGTGCAGGCGCTCCATTTCATAGAACTGCTCAAATTTGCCGACCCCGAATTCAAGGATTTCTCAGCTCAGCTCACTGAATTCATAAAGGCGGGACACGCTCCCCAGTTGTGCACCTGGGCGGCAGTTGCCCGGGATTTGCTGGCACAGGCCGCTGCCAACGCGTGCCACAACCTGGCGGATCTGGAACTGGAGATTACGGATCGAGCGGCAAAAGTGGGCGAGTTGGAGGCGAAGCTGGGCCAAGTAAAACGGATCGCCCTTGAACTATCCTCAGGAGTTTGGGGGGCGCCTTATCTTCGGCGCAGGGTAAGCGATGAAATAGAGCGCGGTTGCGGAAAGATTTCCGATGTTATCGACGCTTTGCAGGACCGGGATGACTTTAATGGATTGGCAGCGCGGTTGGAAAGTGAGGAAGAGGAGCTCAATGCCTCTTTTCTCGCGGCCCTGCCCAAGATAATCAACGCGATGCAGTCCAAATTGAAAGCCGAACTGGCCGGAGTCAGGGCCGGGAAACCGGCGGATTACCGTTTCGAGACCGAGGGCTTAGCGGGAATTCGGGATTACTTTCAAGGACCTCTGCGGCATTCCTGAAGTAGGGCTGCAGGTAACGGACCGATGATTTGGGGAGCATGGAGCTCATGTAGGAGTTGACCAGTTGGAAGGTGAGGGCGGTATGAGGATCCATGGCCGGCAGCGTAATCTGTTTCCCCTCCATCCAACTCCATTCAAGAGTTCTTCCCTCCAGTTTAGAGACGATCGGGAACCTTCCCGACAACTCCTCTAGGTCGCGTTGCACGCTACGTGTGGAGATCGCATCCAGATTGGTTATTTCGACCAACCGCTCCACAATGCGGGCCACGGTGATGGTGTTGCCGTGACGGGGGATCATCCCCAGTATTAGCCATCTGCGGTAAAGGGTATCCATTGCGAACTCCCGGTGAAATTTATCGCCAGCACTACCTATAGCGGTGGTAAACGACATTTCTTGACGCGTTCTGAAAATAACATAAAAATAACATATCTCATCGTGAAAATTGTTGCCTTGCTGCATCTGAATCCGTGACACTAGGGTGTCGAAGACTTTTTTGAGGAAGAAGAACATCATGCCCGGGTACCGGTAATACCTAGAGGAGAAACCGGAAGCAGGATAACCGCCAGACTTGCCGGCCTCATCACCGGCATCGAGTTCCTCTCTGACGTCCACCCGCGTGGCTAGATTCAGGTTGAGGGTGGCAGGTGTTTTCAGTTAGCCTCTGAGGATCGTCAATGTTGCACATTCCCCGCGTCGGTCTATCCGCGTCATGTCGCCATATGAGGGGGCAGAATTTGAGACCAATCAGTGTGATTGTCCTTGAATTCCGATAAGCTTTAGAGTAGATATTCTCAACGGCTATGAGCTTTGTCGAGGATTGCTGAGTGTGGCGGCCTGAAGATATGAGGATGTAGATATGAATAAGCAGCCAGTCAAAGGCGCAGAACACGTCCTCGTGTGCGAAAAATGCTGGATTCAGGAAGTAATGGGCAATGACGTATTTATACCCATTTCAAGGAAGCTTCTCGCAAATCTTGCCGACCCAAGCCCGTTCTGGTTTGGTCCGAGGCACCTAATTGAAGCAGATACGAAGTATGTCCAATTGGTCTCATACGTCATAATAGAGCACGGTAGCCGGATATTGTGCTATCAACGTGGCAATGATTCGTTAGAACAGCGACTTAAGAATAAGTTGTCAATTGGCTTGGGGGGACATATTTCTTTGCAAGACGCAAGGATTACCAATGGAACCCTTGATGTTGTGAAAACGATTAAAGCTGGAGCGGCACGTGAGGTCCGGGAAGAGCTTGAAGTTCACAAGGTAGTAGCGAGGAAAAAGCTGGTTCTGTTACACTCCAGGCTTAATACTGTTGATGAGGTTCACTGCGGATTTGTTGAGGTTTGGAAAATAGATTCATCTCAGGTAGGAACTAAGGAAAAAGACCTTAGGACAATAGGATTTAAATCACTGCCAGAATTAGCTACCATGCAGGGGGTTGAATCATGGTCTACACTGCTAATACAGTATCTAGGCAATATAAATCAGAACACTCGGTAATTTTTCCCGCTGCTGCTTGTTCTATTTGCTTCATTTTAGTGTAATCAAAGCTATGCACTGCTCGCTTGTATTTACGATACAAATCAGGTTCAGTTTTATGGAGTCCGATGGGTATATGCAGTTCTCTTAATTGCTTTTCCGAAACGTATGCCGCGCCGGTACCTAACTTAAGTAAGCCTTCAACCCCCGGTAAGGTGAAAAAAGTCCTCAGGCAAAAGAGCAGGGCAATTTTGTCAACAGATTTATCCTGAATTTGAATGGTTATCACACAGTCGGAGAACCGTGCGTCGTTGGTATTGATGCCCAAGCCGTAGGTTGTGAGGCAGTCTCTGCCAACTCGTTTGCAAATCAGATGGTTACTCAAGCGGGTCGGGCTTGCATTTTCTTGATCGCCCTTCAGTTGCCAAAATCCTTCCGAGAAATTTTTATAGTGAATGACATCATTATCTGAAAACGGTGAGGGAACCTTACCCCGTGACGTTGTCGCAATTTCATTCAACGGTGTCCATTCCAATTCAGTGGCCCTCAAGTATCGGCCAAATTTCCTTTTCGCAGCGAAATATGAATAATCAAGCCTCAAATCCGCTTTAATCTCCTCCTCGCAGATAATTTCCTCTTGAGTATTCCCATTGTCATATAGCGCCAGTATGGTTGATTCGGTGGCCTTGCTTTTCTCGAAAACAAGCAGGAAAGTCTTGGCTTCGATACCCTCGAAGGTATAGCGTGGCAATTCATATACACGTTCAATATGACCGCAGGATAGAAGGTGCTCTCTCACCCACGACATTTTTGAAGCGTTTATGACCGATGCTGGAACTATCGCCAACAATTTACCATTTGGCCTCAACAACCTGATGGCTCGCAAAATGAAGACTACTTCCATCGGCAGATGCGTTATCTTTTTCTTTTTCGATATCTGCTCTTCTTTTAAATCGACCTTTATCAACGACAGGTTCTTTGCCATGAACGGCGGGTTCATGACTACACAATCGAATGGCAGGATTTCATTTGATGGATGCGACCACTCCAAGAAATCCTCATTTACGAAGGATATGTTGCCATAAATTTCATGCGTGCTGGTAAGCTCCTGAATGGCATGCGGGTTTTTGTCGATGGCCACTATATGCCCAACGTCTTCGCGCAACAAGAATGGGGACAATAGATTCCCATTCCCTACGGATGGCTCCAGCAACGTTTGGATATCGTCTGGGGCAAACCGGGCCAGTTCAGTCGCTATTTCGCTGGGGGTGTAATGTTTCATTTATACTCTTGTACCTGGTAAAGATGCCATTTTGAAACTTTGGAGCTTCTGTTCTTTCCCTTAACGGGATGGTCATAGAGAAGACCGGTATCGGAGTTTAGCGCTGCAAACAAGGCAACTCCGACTCCGTTAGGCTTCGTTCCGATGGGAGCGATAAACAGTTTCTCTCCGGTCTGGAGAGACTGCTGAATTTCCTGAAGCAAGGACACCGTAGCTTTCGGGTTCTCAGCTCCGCAAAAGGAGATGCCACCCCGAATATTTTTATCTCTTATGACGCGGATGTTGTTGGCAAAGGCATCCATTTCCCAGCCAGGCTTAAACGCCGGGACGCCGAAGACAACGTTGCACCTGCCCGGCTTAATCATCGGGTAATCTTCAAGGGCACGGTCTAATCGTTGTTGCTCGTATCCAAGGAAAAACACCCCTCGTTGCGGTTGCCGGTCACTAAGCAGTATGGACGCTCCCGGTATACCAATATAATTTGGGGGGAATTCTGCAGTTAGCTCAAAATCCCGGCGATGCAGCAGTTTGCTCCGCCCCATGTTTTTGTAAGTTGACGGTTCAACGTAAAGTATGCAGAAATTTTCGATTCCGCGTTCTTTGAACGCCTTGCATAATAGGTATATCTCTACAAAGCCTATGGATGTAGATTCTATAATTACGCTTTTGCCCTCGCAGAACTGTAACTTATTAGAAAGGTCTTCAGCATCAAACGTCTCGCCATTCATCAGGATTTCAAAATCGTCCGCATTGTATTCTATCTGCAGAGCCTCTTTGCTTACCGATGATATAAATGCGGTTGCCGCTGTTGTCCGGTCATCAATGGCCTTACCAATAAAACCATAATCGTATGTAGCCAGGTTGAGTTCCGATGAGCTTTCAACCTCACGCATTTGAAGGTTCATCAGTTTCCCCCTTCAATGAAGGAAAACAACGTTAGCGGCTGCTCTTCATTGTCTACTCTCCACTCTTTTTCGTACCGTCGCATAAGATTGGTAAAGTCATCCATCGTGCCCCGCAGCAGGCAAATCACATCATTGGTGGATAGCTCCAGTTTCCGTTTTTTTCGATAACTGATATGGAAATATGGGGCATATATCGGATTAAGCAGATATTCCTCCGCTTCCATCAATGCTGCATTTTTCTTTTTGGTGTCTTCGTCAACAAAAAGCACCGAATATTTGACGGCCTCGTTAAGGAAGGTATTGTCTTGCTCGGTCAGCAATGCATCGCCAGTGCGGATGGAAAAATGCGACTGCTCTGTTTCACTTTGCGTTAAGCGACGATGGGCCAGGTCAAATAATGACCCTAATCTGAATACGAAACCGTAAAGCTTCTCACCATATCGGCCAAAGCTCTTTATTTCCCCAAGGAACGCTGTGCTTGCCTGTTTTGCTGCCTCTGCCTGTTTTTGAGGTGAGACAGGGATATCGAAGGATTCATCGATGGTGATGGCTTTCGTAAGGGAGTTGTGGCACAGCTCCAGGAAATGCCGGATATTGCCCCGAGAAAGCTTGCAGAAAGTGTTGAAGCCTGCAAAGAACGGACATGCCCGCGAATAGGGGGCATATAATTGCAGAATGCATCCTATTATATTGTTGTGTATCCACGCGGTAGTACCGTTGAAATTATTGGCTTTACCGGATTTCAGCAAATCCAGTTGTGCCTTAATTTCGTCAGGCTTGTTCTTTTTGCGATACAGCAGAGCTGATACAACGATAGACGCTTCAGGGTAGTTTGTGTCGTAGAAATCCTCTACTTTCAATGTGCTACGGTTGAATTTTAAGGCTTTGCCAATATTCTCTTTTACCTTTTCGCTTAAGGATTTATCCGTTATAACATAGCGTGCCAGCTCGGATTGTGAAACATCAGGGAATATCTTTTGTGCTTCACCTTTGACCTTCTCCCGGTATTCAGGCTTTAACCTCTCAGATAGCCCTGATGGATTACGTAACAGGTTAACATCAACCTTTTGGTCGATAAGTTTACCCATGGATAGCTCTAGCAACAATATTTCAGCAGCAAAACTTGGGAAATCATCTGCCAGATATTCTTCCAGGTCGTGTTGTCGATAATCATGGATATCCGATAGGCTTTCGGCACCGGTTGTCTCTTTCGTGTCGAACGAATTTCGTTTCATTGCGATGTTAAAAATAAGCGGTGCTTTACTGTGTTTAAGCCATGTGTTGATAATCCGCTTCTGGTATAAGGTCAAGTTTTCATATTCATCGAAATAGACATAAAATATTGCGTCATTTAATGCCGGGCACTGTTTTTTAAGGACTGATATGAGTGCTAAGACAAACTGTCTTCCCGGCAAAAAATCTGGAGCTGGTTTTTTCTTTACGTCCCCAACCCAACTTACGAACTTCCACAGCATGGATTCGAAATAATCTACAAGGTCATTGTAGGTTGGTGGTAGATTTGTATCGAAGGCTTGAAGCTTCTTAAAATCGAATAGGGCAAGGTCTGACTCGGCAAATTCAGAGAAGGCGCTTACGGCGATACTTTTTAAACTTCTTAACAGCTCTATAGTGATAGTGAGAGCGGAAAAATGGTTAAAGGCGGTCTCCCACTCATCATCTGGAAGGGAACGCTTGGTCATGAGGTTGCAGAACTGAGTGTCGGCACGCCAATACAGACCGATATGGGTAAGCACGTTGGTTGGTATATCTTGTCGTTTTTGTGAAAAGGCGCTCTCGTGAGACAGGTACCTCAAGAGCATCGTTTTTCCACAGCCACGCCCGCCGATTATTATGCGAGGCTTCTTAGCCGTTTCCAAATCCAGCTTGTCGTAGAAGGTCGGAATGACAAAATGTTCCCAGACATCGTTGCCAATCTCTTCCGCACGGTTTTTCGCAAGTGAATCCTGTAATGCGTTCCGAAGTGTCATCGCGTCACCTATCAAAAAGTGGACTGAAGTCCGTATTTGCATACCACCAGAACAATGGCAAACAGTTGTCAGGAACCGCATGGTTGAATACATAGGCTAATTCAAGCCCGCCGTAGCCCAGTCTGTTAGCGCCCTTTTGATTTATGCCTTTTCTTTGAAGAAGAGCTAAATAGAACTCCTTCGCAGCTTCAACCGTGTTCTCGCCATCAATAAAACAATGACAAGTATCGTTAAATACTGAATATGTTGCTGTAAGGGTTTCTACAGGCGAAATATGCACACTAGGGAAATCTCTCTCAATTGCTTGGATACCCGTCTCATGTGCAGTGAGTGGTGTGTATGCAGCGTAAATGAGTGGAAGTATGGGTTCAATTTTTTCCCTGATGATAACTTCTTTGAACTGGTTGCCGGTCCCCAGAAAATCATCGATAAAAATGAAACAGTTAATCCCGTTTCTGTGACACTCCACAACCTGGGTAGCGTCTATAAGCAGCAACTGATTTATGCTGAATTTCCTTTTAAAATCCCTCGCAATGATATCTCCGCTTTTTCCGGGATGGTCACCATGCTGAACAACTGCGACGAACCTTACTCCTGGGTCGGTTGCCAGCGTTGCCCTATTAAGATGTGATATCCAATCATCGATTGGCGGAATAGGCATAGGAGACTTGACGTTTAAATCGGGTATAACTCTCGTAAATAACTGCTCTATCATCGCTAGGGTTTGTGATTCGGAACGATAAATTAAGAAATCCAGCAGGCAAGCTGCAAAATATTTTTCTTCATCAGTCTCAAAATTAGCTAACCATTTATATAGCTTTATTGAGGTTATACCTTCCCAAACTCCATAACTTATCAAGTCATCGCATCGTTCTTGGATTTTAGATATGTATGTCAACCCATCCGCTGGTACTTTAAACGTCACTTTATTCCTCCAAGGCAGGTATTTGAACTGGAGTAAACGTACTAGCTTAGTTTTTATTTTTATAGATATTGCCTGCAAACACTTGCCGGTCAGAACATCTTGTATTTTCAATCCCCAACCTTCTCGCCCTTGGAGTTCCATTTGCCGTCTTTAGCCGTATCGTAAAGCCTAAAAATCCCGGTATCAATCCTGAAATACAGGTCTTTTTGGCCACTGGGGTAATGCTTGCGAGAAGAATGGTTGACGCAGTCCTGCATTATTTGGCAACGCACGGTCTCGCTATTTATGTTCAGATAAGTCACCTTGGTCGCCTTGATAATGTCGTTAGGCTTGAAGGTGGTTGCCGGATTGCCCTGAAGGTATTTCTGGATAGCCGTTGTAATCACGTCTTTGACTTTTACCGGCTCATTCCACTTTGGAACGGTCTTTACCCCTTGCTTGGATTTGGTCACCGTTTCGAGTCCAACTATCTTTTCGGTGCTAATGAAGAACTCGCCTTGCTTGGATTTCAGTACCTCAAACTCGATGCAGTAGATATTCAGATTGCAGTGTGAGCGGAGGTAGGAGGCAACCTGGCGAATCGAAGGTGTGACCTCCTCAGCCATGATGAACAGCTTTTGCCCCCGGTTGAATTCCACCTGGACATCCTCTTCGGAATCCGGGAAGAATGCCTCTTGGAACATCTGAAGAAGATTTTTCTCGAATTTGGGGTCTTTCTGCCGGTAGTATGCCCGTGCTATCTCGTCAAGGGCCTCGTAGTCAAGAAACGCGCCCCATGAGGCGTATTCAAGTATCTGGGCGACAACCTCACGGGGAGTTTTCCCCTTCTTTAGCTCGACAATGACCAGGTCGCCGGAGGAGTCAATACCGAGAAGGTCAGGGTATTTGCAGCAGTCCCCTACAGATGAGGGGGATTGCCTGCCAATCCAGATGACCGAGTTCATCTCATCGTCTTCAAAAAGGACATTCGGGCTGTTCTCCAGCCAGTTTTCGAAGTCTTTCTCATAATCGATGGTATCGGTCTTCGCTTTTTCGAGGATGGCCGACACAAGATTGCCGTTTTCTGTCTTGAGGGTGAAAAGCCCCATATAGATATCCTCGTGACCGGTTATATCTTGTTGTACTTGAGTTTCAAAGCTGTTCGGAAATGTGCCGCAACTTGCTTGCGTTCCTGTTCATTGTCGATTGGGGTAAAACTCCAGCTCGTAAATACGGTGTCGGAATCCTTGCGGGTATGTTCTGCCACTCTAAGAAGGCAGTTCCAGCCTTGACCGACGTATACCAGATCCTCACCATAGAACAGAAAATATACCCCAGAGCAATTGCCCTTGAGCGGCATGCTGGTGCCTCGCAATTCAGCTATGTCCGGCAACATATATCCCCCTGTTCATAATTTACCTGTTTGCTCGTCGCCACTCCAATTTTCCCATAGTAACGTCTCTTACGTAATTCTTAATCTCGTTCCAATCGATAGTCCTGAGACTATTGGTTTTCGGGATGTGAATAGTAAAGGTTTTTCTAGCTTGGTTTGGTGCAGGGACATCTTTCAGGAGTATCCAGTAGGCTTCATTTTCCGCTTCGCAATATTTCACAAGCATGACCACCTGGAGCTTGTCCCAGAGGTAATTGTAGGTCTCGACACGTAACACAATGGCTTCTGAGTCTTTAGCGGATGCCCTTTGTGATGATTTCAGTTGTACAAGGAATTCCAAGGGTGTTGCGTTCCCATCGTGGGAGATGTCTACATATACATCAATACCATAATCATTTGCTGTTGGCCTCGTGGTCCAAGTCGCGGGTAGGCAATTCGCGAAAAAACGCTCGGACTGTGTCTCGATTACATGGTTATGTGGTCGCTGGGGATATCTCGGCGGCATTCTGTCACCCGTTAATGGCTGCTGGATAGTTTCGTCGGACAAAGAGACACGTGCCACCACTGCGCATTTCCTATCGCTCGCCCAATTCCTGTTTTTACTTGGGATTAACGTCAGACCGTCGGTCGGCACCTTTGTACTCGGGGGCGATCCAATGTGGGTCTTAATATATAATAAATAGAGCTATTTAGAGATGTCATATCAAAGATATGACGGGCATTGACATTTCTGCTGGGCATTTCCCATTGGTAACATGTATTAATGCCATTGTCGAGGTTTAGTGCATTGGCAACTGCGACCCATTCCCCCTAGATAAGCCTTGGCAAGAATACACCTGCAAGAGGGCTGACATTGTGGTAAGTTAAGGCCCATGAATCCAGAGAGCAGTCAGGCGCTACATACCGCCATCGACCCATCTGTTAATGAGTACCGCAAACACATGTTGGATGCCCTTCGCGGCGGGCAGGAGCAATATAATAAATAGTTTTTGGCTACAGAACAAATGCTGTTGGAGGGGAGGGGATAGCCGTTGGTGGGACCGAAACGAAAAAAGCCACCTTTCCGCCCGCTTCCAGCGGCAAAAGATGGCATTTCCGTACAGCAACACCGGTTTTGACAAAAGTGGAAGCATAAGGTGTCAAAACCGGTGTGGAAGCATAAGCTGTCAATTTTTGACAACTTATGCTTCAAGTTACAGTAACTATGCAATATCATTCTAATTGGTGGGCGGGATGGGATTCGAACCCATGACCCCTGGCTTCGGAGGCCAGTACTCTATCCAGCTGAGCTACCCGCCCGGGAAAAGACACTTCTACACTACTTT